>Ga0213826_1000155_pt1 | contig 70448 bp, 97 predicted proteins | sample MC6MC0899MG_FD_180668 | JGI IMG/M metagenome (GOLD analysis project Ga0213826, IMG submission 180668) | Enriched soil aggregate microbial communities from Iowa State University, Ames, United States - MC6-MC0899-MG | ecosystem: Environmental > Terrestrial > Soil > Unclassified | place: USA: Iowa...
CACGCGTGGCGTTGAGCAAGGTGTTGGGGCAAGACCCGACAAGCTGAAGCAAAGCCACTGCTTGCAGACCCCCAGGCTAAGCGTCGCGCCTGCAAATTGGTTATCCTGCCCAACAGCCCAGCCCCAGGTGTGGGTGGTGTCGCACAGCAAGCCGCTGATCGACGCATTGACCGCGTGCGACGGGTGCAATGTGCTGGAGCTTGAGAAGCACCACGGGCAAACGCAGTTGCGAGGGGTCGGCTTGCTGGACGAGCCACTGTGGCGATGGGTTGACTGACCACGGCTGACCAAGCCTCAGCCCCAACTGCCAAGGCATGCACCGTACCTGTAGGAGCTGGCTTGCCTGCGATGGGCCGCAAAGCGGCCCCATTGGCCATAACTGACCAACATCAGCCCCGGCCCCACCCCGGCCCACTTCGGAAATACCCTTAAGGCCTCATCAGCGGCTCAATCCCGATCCATTTTTTCACAGGGTGATAACAGAGCCTCAACGGCGGAATCTCCACCTTGCGGCCCAGCACATCCAGTGTCCCCAGATGAATCGTCCATTTGGAGTCCGCATCAAACTTGTCCGTCTGGAAAATCACATACGCCGAGCCATAGCGCGTGTTGTTGGTCATCCTGGGAATCATCCGGTGCACTTCATCGCTGTTGATGTCGTACGGCGATGGCCGGGCGGTCTTCTCATTCACCAACGGAAAGTCGTAAGTCTCGTTGACGCCAACGTACACCTCGGACCGTGCATTCAGCCGCGAACCGTCTTCAAAGGTGATGTAAGCCTGGCGGCTGTCGTACAGCACCGGTATCGGCGGCTCGCCACGCCTGGAATCAGTCGACGGGCGCTGACGGTCTTTGTTGTAGGCGACCAGTTGCACATAAAATTCCTGCCGCGAGTACTTCTCGCCCGGGTACTGCACGTACAGGGCTTGCTCGTAGGCCTTTTCGCCCCATAGAGCGGCGTGGTCGTAGAGGTAGGTTTCCAGGTAGAGCGTGGTTTCACCCTGCGGCCCTGGCACCTTGAACTGGAACTCGGATTCGCAGAGGTCCGCGTAGGCGGCGCGTTCGCGTTTCCAAGGGACGCAGGCGGTTAACGAGGCTACTGCCAGCAGTAGCATGAGAAAGGTGATCCGTTTCAGGTTATTCATGACCTGCCCTGGTCGAGATGAGAGTGGATCAGTTTCGAGGGCCGAATGGCGGAAGTCCATGCTGCCCCTTTGCCAGTATCGCGCTACAGACAGCAGACCGAGCAGCCGCTGTGGATGTGACCACAAAGCCGCAAACGGATTTGCTAAGATCGCGTCATTTCCGCGGGGTGAACTCCATCCTCACCCAAGCCATTTGTAGCCTGCTGGAAGACCCGATGAACAAATTGATCCTGCCTTTCGCCATCTTCGTTAGCGTCCTCCTCACTGGGAAAATCGCCGAGCATTACGGCCTGGAGGGCAGCTGGAAAATCGGCCTGCTGTGCCTCGTGGCAGCTGCCGTCCAAATCGCTGTTACCCGTTTTCAGCGCTACCAGCGGCAGAAAGCCCAGCTGTAAAGCGCGCGAGCCCCGCGCTAACCTCGCGGGTTGATCACGTTCTGGGGACTTTTCTTTCACCCAATTTTCACAGTGGCTTAGGCAGTATCAAGCTATCCCTACGTGATAGTACTTAGCCCGCCTCGGCGGGCTTTCTTTTGCCCGCATGTTTCCTGTCGACGTCTTGAGGAACAGCAGCGGGTCGAAAAATCAGAAATAACCCCTTCCTTGTAGGCCGTTTCCCAAAGATACTCCTCGCGCCTGTTTTTCGTTGCACATGGAAATAGTCAGCCCTAGTCTCGACCTGTCGCTACCCATTGGCGGCACGGTTTTGACAGACCGTGGTTCACTGAGAGCATGTGCAATGCCAGTTTATGGCAGCTGCGCGTGGGGCACCTTCGTGTGCGCCGGGATTCTCAGTGCCCCCGGTCTGTCAACCCACAAACAGCTGCCACCCTTCCGTTTGACAGCGGTTTTGCGGCAGCCCTTAAGGCACTGAGAGGGTTTATGCTGAAAATAGTCCCAGATCCACCCCACCACGTTCTTTCCCTGGAAGACACCTTGATCCAAGCCACGGATTACGCACTATGTGCGGAGACGGTCGTGCATCAAGCCATGCTACTGCAGCCCAAGTCGCCAGCGTCGATTCTGATGATGACCTCAATGCATGAACTAGAAACGCTGCGAGCTTTGCTTGAATCCGCAATAGCCCAGGTGCAGATGCCCACTGAGCCTGGGACTTCGCACTGAAGCCTAATTGATGTGTCGCCCAGGCACCCAAACGCCTGCAAGCCGAGCCTCCACATTGATCTGAGCCATGTCGCAGATCGTGAAGCCTATGCAGCACTTGTGGGAGCTGGCTTGCCGGCGAGAGGCCAGCCCAGGCACTAGAGATTTCGGGGAGATTGACCAATGTCCACAGAAGAAACCAAATTCACCGTCGGCAAAACCACCTTCTATCAAGGTGAAAACCAGACCCATCCGCTGTTTCGCATTGAAGCCGGTATTCCTTGCCAGAGTGCCCGCGAGCAGGCCTCGGAGCTGATGGGGTATGCTCGTGATATGACTCTAGATGGTTTGATGGAAGATAAGCCCCAACTAATCTGGGCCTCACACTATCTCTGCGCCTTGGCCAAGGCGCTGATGGATGATGCTGAGCTGGGTATGATGCAAAAACCCTTAAAAACTTCCAACCCCACAGAAAAAACGCCGTCCCTGTAATATCGCACTTGCCATGGCTTACGCAGCCTCTGTAGGAACACTTGAGTCGCGAAAGGGCCGCATAGCGGCCCCCCAATCCAATCGTCAGTACAACTCATGCTGCCGTTTACCAGCCACCAAGTAAAGGCATGTCCACTACCGGTCATGTGGTGACAATGGACGCCGCCCGCCTTATGCAGGTACGCCTTTCATGGAGCACATCCACAGGACATCGCTTCATCAAAAATCGTCGTCACAGTTTTTTCAAGCTGCTCGGCATCAAGATAGGCCAGATCGATGACCTCGTTCCGAATACGAAGAATCTTTATAGCTCTGCGCATGATGTCCTCCATCGTGCCATTTTCTATTTCGACTGCTGTCCTCATCCAACCCTCCGCCACAGCTGTCGCAAGACGATGAGAACTGGCAATAGAGGGCCGTTCGAATATCTGTACCATGGCATCTTCGGGTAGTGCTTTAACCAAGCCCCAGCGGTCAGGGTGGTCGTCTCCCCGATCGAGCCCCTTCCCGCGCATCCACAGCCGTTGAAATGTATTTCGGTTTCCACCTGAAAATCGACTACGACTTTCACCCGGAAATCGCCACACCACCAGATCAGGGACAATGACAGTGGCAAGAAATGCCCACACATCATTCCTGAGAGCCTCGCCACTGGACAGTGCTGGCACCTGCGCAAGGTAAATCGCCGCCTCCTGATCGAACTCGGCCTTGGCGGTTTGGCTTACTACACGAGGAAATCCTGCGTTTTGTGCAATCTCTCTGAGGCTTTGCCCGATATCCAGAGCGGCCTTGCCCGATTTATAACCACCGCTGGGAGCAAACGACAATACGTCCGAATAATCCGATAAGATATTCAGAGTAGATCGTGTATTTGCACCTGTTTCATGAAATCTTCCGAGGGCGGTATCCACACCTATTGGCTTCAATCGAGGTAATAGCGCGACAGTCATTATGCTTCGCTCCCTAACTCAGCAGCTGCCAAAATCGATGCATGAAAACGGCCAGGAAAGCTTCGACGCAAGACGCTGATGCTTTGGCGGTTCTGTCCACTAAAAGCGGTTTCGATCCAGATACGGGTCTGTTGCCCGATGGAGCCCTCTTCGAAATTGACCAAAAAATCTTCCTCACTCTCTTGATCAAGTGCGGTCGTAATCATTTGCGTCATAACATCTGCGACGATCGCTTGAAGCAAAAGCCGGTCACCGTCCACAAAACGCCGCGCGACTTCCTCTATGTCGGCGTTCACGTAGAGCCGCACATTGCCACCGAAGTCGGCATGATAGTTTGAGGGGTCCCACTGGACGTACCAAGGAGCATTCTGCTCAGGCATGCCCTGAAAGCTGTCAGCGAAACTTGTGAGTTCGATCGGAAAGCGCGATCCGCCACCATCCTCGATGAGGATACGCAGGTCTGTCTGCCAAAGCTTCGCCCCTTTAGCCCTGGGCGATAACTGGTTTCCCGATGCAGCGGGCCCGTCGAGGAGAATCCTGACTTCAAGATAGAGCTGGGATGAGAGTGTAGGCCCTGCAAGTGTCGCTTCGAGACGTACACAGGGTTTGTCACTATCAATGATCTTTACGCACGCATTATGGGTTACGCGAGGAAGCGACCCTGCGCCGGTGCCAACCACGAGCACTGCGGCGAGCGTGAGTGAATTGGTGTCGAGAGCCAGATCCAAAGCAGCCTGAGTAAAGTCAACAGTGACTTCCACTCCTACCTCAAGATCTTTCTCGTAGTCCCAGTCCTCCAGAATTTCCCCGAGAGGGAACCGCGGTTGGCCAGGTTCGCCGATCGTCCAGTCACTCAGCTCAACAGAGCCATCCGAGAGTGTGAGGAACGGCAGAGCTATTCTTCTCATTGATCACCCTCCTTAGCAAAGGCCAAGCGTACTCCGACGGCAGCATGAGGTGTGCTCAACACCCTGATAGTCACGACACCACTCTGCTTGCCAACTTCCAGCGTACCGCCACAGGCTTCTTTCTGCGAACCGTCCAAATCCATTTTCAATACCCTGGACCCAAATCCAGGCGGGAGGTCCTTGCTGTCCGTCATCCCTCCATCGGCGATGAGTCTTGCTTCAGCAATCAATGTGAGATGCTCATCTCTCTCATCGTTACGCAGCTCAGCTTCAAAAACCGCACACGGCTGCTCATTCTCGTCAATTTCAAGTCGCAAAAACCTAGGCACAGAAACGAATAGGTCATGACGCTTGCGGGGTGTACAAGAATTTGCTGTGGTTGGCTTGCCTGGTCCTTTACCCGAAACAGCATCTAGGAGATTTCCCAGTTTGGCTGCAGTCTTCGCGAGCGATGGGCCTTTGGTTCTTTCGCTCGCAACAATCGTCGAGGTCGGGGAAGCATAGGTTTGGGCATGATGCTCAAGACGTTTCAGTGCAATCCTGACCATTGACTTCGCGTCTGAGCCAGGCAGCATATCGGGCACCCAATCATCATGCGCGGGGGGCTCTGCTTTTGCGAAGGCTTCTTCTACCAGCTTCTCATCCGAACAGATGAAAACGCCCGCCCATTCGTAGCGCGCATCCGGGAACGGCGTACCGCTTATATATTTGACGACGAGCTCCACAGGCCGCATTACCGCGATGTGACTCGCCTGATGAGGTACCTTGGAATCGTCATGAAGGGCTACTGCTGAACGGGTTGCACGCATCCCTCTCTTAAGCACGAGAGCCCCTAGGGGTTTAAACGGTTTGTCCCGTTGTATCCGAATGACATCTCCGTCAATATTGCGATGCTCAGCAATGGCAGCGGAAAATAAATCTAGCGGTGGAAACTGTTCGGGTGGAGGAATGGTTACTTCGGTTTGCTCTATGAATAACCGAATGTCCAGTTTCCTCTCCACGGGGGTCGTCTGCGTGAGTCGAGGCCAGAAATTCCACAGTATCGTCTCGATGATCTCATCTGCGACCGTTCGTACGCCCTCGGCTACGTAGGGATCAAGGATCATGACAGTAGTACCGGTCAGGACTTGCGCACGTGCCGGCATACCTAAGCATGCCGCAAGCTCTTCAGCTGTTCCGCCTGTGGCTGGGTCGATACCGCCTTCGTTATCATTGATACCCCACCAATGGCGTCCGGTGTAACGTTTTCTCTTGCCGTCCGATGCAATGGCGTCAAAAGCACTGCCTAGGTGACAGCCCATGAACCTTCTTGTCTGAGTGCCGCTGGCGATGGTTTGTGTATCGACAAGAATGGTGGAGCAGGCGCTCATTGCATAAAGGGAGCTTTTGCCATACCCGTATGTACCTCCCCCATTATGGGTATCCCGCGCAACGCCGACATTTCGCAGGAAATTCACGAAATCCAATGCTTCGTCACCCTCCGCGACGGCATCACCTGACGTCGGACCACCTAATCCGGTGGTATTGAAGTCGCAGATCTCCAAGACTTTCAGATCGGTCTTCCCGAGGGTCTCCTGGATGGCCCCCGCAGTGTCGTCGCAAGCGATTTGATCGCATAGCACGTGGTTCACTAGAAACCTCAGTTGCTCCGATGTCAGAGTACGATAGCGCACATGGATGGTGGGGCCTTTTCCCAGACGGCCCGCATCGATGCTGTTCTGTATGGCCTCGCGCAGTACTGTCTGCAAAAGATCCTGTGCAGGGCAACCAAGCAACTTCTTGAAGCCGTCGGCGGCGATATTACCGGTACGTGCGAATGGTTCGCTAAAGAGTTCCAACAGGCTCATTTCGAGATTCTCTCGAAGGCGCACATCTGCTCACTTTCAGAGAGCTCGTATGCAATGGCATGGGTAAGGTCTAAGGCGTACGTCAGATTGCTAACGCCGGCCGGGAGTGAATTTGACATGAATTCCGAACGGGTGATTCTGGGAAAACCAGACACAACCTGATAGGTCTTGATCGACCAGTTGGAATAAGCAATACGATTCCATTCCGGAGCGTCGGGGCTTTGGCAACCGACCCCAGCCAAGCGCTCACGGAGCGTTGTGCTGTTCACCCCGCAAGCTTGCAACAGTTTTACCAGTTCCGCGACGGACAATTCCCCGTCCCTTGCGTTCTCAATGTTGACATGCGCCAGGACGAGCGAACCGTCGTCAGGTTGTTCCAGTTGGTCTATGCCATTTATACATATCTGCATCGTGTCCAGGCGACAGGAAGTCTTCACTTCCAGAGCGTGAACACCCCGGCGGAAATCGTGGCGCTGCCCCAGCGGACCCAACCACGCATCGACAGCGCCGGGGTCAATCTTCACCAGTTCATGAAGCACCAGCAGTTCGCCAACAAGCCCCAATATGGCGCTTTCAGGCGTTTGCGGGTCCGATGTTTCCCCCAGCAATACACGGAAATCATGAATCGCGGTTGCGACTGCCGTGTGAGGCGAGTCTCCGTTTTCCAGGCGTCTGAGAATTGCCTCCGCCAGCTCCGCAAACACTGCATTCAGCGTTTTTTCGAGGCACATGATGTCAATAAAGCGGACGCTCTTACCCGCGACTGCAAGACTGACGATGGATATCGAGAGCTTGCTGGTAGAGGTGAGCCCTACGGGATGATACCCGCTGGTTGGGACCAATAGACGGGGTTCACCCTTCAGGCCGATTGCGTAACGTACAACCCCGAAGCCAGTGTCGATACCGGAGTCCAAAGTCGGAATCTCGACGACGCCATCGCCCCTATCACTGGAGCGAAGTTGCGACCACCGATGGAGAGGATTATGCATCGGCAGTCTGTGCCTCTTCCGCTGCAGTCAGCTCTTCCAATGCTTCGTCGATCTTTTCTTCCGATGGAACATCCAGCTCCACTGCGTAGTACGCACCAGCGTGATCCTTGGCACCGGGAAAGACGATACCGATTCCGATCAGATCATCGGTGGCATCCAGCATGACGCGATTCTTCGTGCTCGCCATTGGCGGAGACTCTTGGTCAATCGCATACAGCAGCAACAACGGCTTAGCGGGTCTTCGGCTTTTGAAGGATGCCCACGAGTCATCATCTTCGTCCCTAGAGGGACTCAACGCGTCAATGAGAATATCGTTCTTCGACATCAAGGCCTTGATGTCGGCATAGTTTCGCTCCGAAGCGCTCAACTGCGCGCGTCGGTTGGTAGGGATTGGACCTAACTGCCCTAGCGGCTTGCGGGACAGACTAGATCCGGGTGTGATGAACCCCACGTTCCAGGTCTGCAGCTGTGGTCCTGCCTGGTCAATGTAAGCCAGCAGCATTTCTCTTTTCAGATCCATATGCTGGTCGCAGATCTCGTAGGTCTTCAAAAACTTTCTGATCAGCGCCAGCGGTATGTTTTGTGCGAGTTTTCGATTTCCCAAATCCTTGATGTTGTCAGCGCCAATGTCATCCACGAGGCAGCTTGCAGCAGACCAGTTGGCGCTGACCACTCGTTCACTTTGATGGTCAAAGCGAATGGTCTGTACATGACGCCCTTCAAAGCTGATGCTGGTACGAAACGCGTGGCGCATTTTCGCCGCCGAAGTAATTGCCATCCCGGGAATGGCCCGCACCTTCACAGCGAACTCCGCAGGAGTGGTCTTGTATTCGCTGTACCGCGCGATGTCGTCGCGAATTTCCTCCTCGATGCGCGCAAGCGCCCTGAAGCTTGAAATCAGCTCGGCCGTAGTCCAGAGACGGGGAAGATCCTCGTAACCATTTCGATATCCGAACCAGCGCCCCATCTGAAGAAGGGTGTCGTATTGCATCGAAGTGCGAAGGAAAAAGGATACGCAGAGCCCCTCGATCGTCAGCCCCCGAGCTAGCACCGCCCCGCCGATCACTACATAAGTCTTTGGACCCTTCGTGTAATCCAGCCGCTTCTCACTGACCCCGTTTTCGATGGCAACCTCCAGCGCTGCGAGCGTCTGCCGGAGATGCGGCAGAAGCTGTCGCAATGTCGGAGGACTTACGTCACCCTCAAATGGAACCGCAGAAATTTCACGGCTGAAGATCGTACTCAATCTTGCAGAAATATCTCCGTTACCTTTAGCCAGATCGGTACCGTGCTTCTTCAGCCACCCACAAATGACCGCATCCATACCTTCGTGCTGAGAAATAAGCGGTGATGTGTGGATGAGCATCGACATGTGCTCGTGTCCCTGGCCTCGCGCCCGACGTACGGAACACGAGATGAGGAACCAGAGGAGCGCTTCCTCCAGCTCCTCTGTCATCTGCGGCTTGAAATTTTTATCGGTTGCGCGAGCGGGACGCAACGTGTTCAGTTTTTCCACCGGTATGGTGCGTATCATGTCCCGGCCGGCTTCTTCTGGACTTTCGTTGTCGGCGTCCTTCGGATCGAAACCGAACACCTCCCTCGCCCCGAAATAATTGTCAGACCGAGGTAGCGCTGTAATGAAATCTTCAGGGTAAAGATCGTCGAGTTCGTCCTTGTTGCGCGGATACGGATCGATAAAGACGTTGGCAAACGGCGTGGCGGTGTAGCCCACGTAAGAAACCGCAGGAAGAGCACGGATGATTTTCCGAATCTCTTCGTTGATTCGAGTCATGTCCTCGTCATTGTTCGCAGCATTTACCGACGCCTGATCGCACTCATCATCGATGATCAGTACCTTGAGTTGCGCCTGGACTTTGGTCGAAGTGCTACGCCCCTTGTCATCGACGATTGTTCGGCGAAAGGCTTGCAGCCGTGAGGCAACTTTTTTCATCACTACCAACTGAGCACGACCAGGCACGGGAAGCGCGAAGTGCCGACTGGCCGGGATCTCAAAGTCACGGTACTCATCGCTCTCCGTCCACAGCTGCCATAGGTGGCTGTGGCGCATCACGACGTCACTTTCGATTCGTCTTTGTGTCTGTGCTCTGAGCTTATTAGTAACACCTGCGAGAAGAACAATGAGGTTGTAGCCTGCATCAACTGCCTTGGCGATGACGGCTGTCATGTTGGCTGTTTTGCCTGACTGAACGTAACCCACGACAAGCCCTCGGTGACGAAATTTGGCCGCAGAAGGGTTTGCCAACAACGAGACCACCTCCGAAGAGCTTTTATTTATGGATTTAACAGCATCCTTGTCCCAGCCCTTTACATTTGTCAGGTAGCCTTCGAGCGCTGGCCAGTGCACGTCGCTGGCACTTGGCCCTGTGTACCACTCCTCCCTCGACTTGATAAGCGAAGAATGGCGCAGGACCTCCACACTGCCCAATGATGCGACGACACGCGCGAGGGCGATCGCGAGGTTTTTATCCATGTCGGCGGAAAAAGTAATGCCAAAAACAGAAGCCTCTCGTTTGATGGCTTCTGCAGCCGTGGCGGGGCTTTCATGTGTCGGAAGCTTTTCGCGGATCTGCTTCTCGAAGATATCAATCTGTGAGGTCATCATAAGCTTCCTGCAATTCCTTGGGCCAATTAGGCAGGGTAGAGTTCCTGGCATCCTTGGCGAATTGTCGGCCCATTATCGTGGTTCGGATCACCGTCAAAAACGGGATCTGCATGCTAACCGGACAGGCCTTGTCGAGAGGCCTCAGCGCAGCTGCAAGCATCGACTGATAGCACCGCAATATCAATACCCTTTATACCATCCGCTGATACAGCTCTGCCGGGGCCCCGATCTTAAGGGCCCCGGACAACCAGGCTTGAGCAACTCGGCAGGACACCACCTGCCCAGTAGTAGCTCAGAGTTTTCGCTGGCCCAATGCGCCAGCGGCCGTGTCAGCACACTCTTGAAACGGGCACACTGGTCATGTCGGTTATTCCGAGCCGAAGGACCAAATTTATGATTTCAGCCCTCTGAAGGCACTCGCCCACCTCGACAATTTCAGGTTAGACAGCCCGCAGCTAGTCCTGGACAGCCCAGATTCGCTAACAAGGATTCGCTTTCGGGGTCCCGGACGTCACTCCGTACGTGCAGACCTGCTGCCCCATGCCTTGGTTCCGGTATGTGCCTATCGCCCTAGGCCCACCCCTTTTCGAATTGCCTGCTGCAAAAAAGCCGGTCTGAGCCAAATTTGAAGGACACAGGCCCAGTGCCCAGTCACAGCATTCAGAGTGCCATTACGTATGACTGTAATCATCCAGAGACACGAAAGAAGCCACCCATTATACTGTCTGCATATCCAGTATTCGTAGGCCGTGTAACCGCCTGTAACGATCGCAACTGGGCGGTTTACAAAATCCTGATAAGGAATAAAATGGTGACAGAACATCACACGTTTGACCCAGAGGAATACGGACTCATGAACCTTTTCGAACCTCACGCTCTCGAGTCCGCAGAGGCCGAATCGCAAAGCTCTCAGGAGCTACAGCCGCAGCAAGACCTGGCGCTGCTTCGCCAATTGCTGGAAATCTACGACCAAGGACAAATTGCCTTAAAGCTGAATGAGATTGGGTCTAGCCATTGCCGAGAAAGCGTGAATCGCTGGATGAAGGGCAAAGCTGTTCCGAGGCTTACCCACCGGGAATTCGTGCACCTGCAATCTTTTCTGCCCAAGCGCCCAGAAGGTAAGACCTCCTTCCGTTTTATAGACCTGTTTGCGGGGATTGGTGGAATACGAAAAGGTTTTGAGGCGATCGGCGGTGAATGCGTGTTCACATCTGAATGGAACGAGCATGCTGTCCGCACCTACAAAGCCAATCACTACTGTGATCCCGCCCGGCACCGCTTCAATCAGGATATCCGCACTGTTACCCTTTCCGACCAGCCAGACATAAGCGAAGATGAGGCTTACCACAACATCGATCAAGAGATCCCTGATCACGATGTGCTCCTCGCAGGGTTTCCCTGCCAGCCTTTTTCACTGGCTGGTGTATCCAAGAAAAATTCTCTGGGGCGCAAGCATGGCTTTGAGTGCGAGACCCAAGGCACACTTTTCTTTGATGTCGCCCGGATTCTAGCGGCTAAAAAGCCCGCAGCATTTCTCCTTGAAAATGTAAAGAACCTCAAGAGTCATGACAAAGGTAGGACTTTCCGCGTTATTTGCGAAACATTGAATGAGCTTGGCTATGAGGTGGCAGATGTAGAAGCCCCTAAAGGACAGGACCCTAAAGTAATTGATGCCCGGCACTTCGTCCCCCAACACCGAGAACGAATTGTACTTGTAGGATTCCGACGGGATCTTAACGTTCACGGCGGCTTCACTCTTAAAGACATTGAAAAGCTGTATCCGTCGGAACGACCAACATTCGTCGACCTTCTCGACGAAAAAGTCGACGCCAAATACATCCTCACCCCAAAGCTCTGGGAATACCTTTACAAATATGCTGAAAAACATCGCCAGAAAGGTAATGGGTTCGGGTTTGGCCTCACTCGTTCAAACGATGTAGCGCGTACATTGTCTGCTCGATATCACAAGGACGGCTCTGAAATTCTCGTTGATCGTGGCTTCAATGAGAAGCTGGATTTCTACGGCGAATTGAATCAAATGAATCGCCCTCGCCGGCTCACACCTCACGAGTGTGCGAGACTGATGGGCTTCGATAAACCTGGTGAAAGTAAGTTCGTTATCCCAGTCTCTGACACCCAGGCTTATCGACAGTTTGGCAACTCTGTCGCCGTACCTGTTTTTGAAGCAGTCGCTCGACTGATGAAAGATCGAATCCTTGCAGCCAAAGCTAAAACGGATCAGAATCAAACGCAGCTGGAGTTCAGCTTGCCGGCGTAACCTCTGACCACTCAGGGTGCGCCACACCCTGAGTGAGGTTAATTTTGGTCGATATTGTTGATACTGTGACAAGGTCACGCATGATGTCTGGGATAAAAGGGAAAAACACCTCTCCCGAACTCATCATTCGCAAAGCCCTACACGCACGTGGTTTTCGCTTTCGTATACATACGGCTCATCTACCTGGCAAACCCGATCTTATCCTTCCAAAGTTCAAAGCAGCAATATTTGTACACGGTTGTTTCTGGCACGGCCATAATTGCCGATATTTTAAGCCCCCCAAGACTCGCACAGAGTTCTGGATAAACAAAATTTATAAAAACAAAGCACGCGACGCAGTTCAAATAGCCAAAATCAATGAAATTGGCTGGCGAACACTAATCATATGGGAGTGTGCCATCCGGAAAATGAAGAGTGAAAATTCCAACACACTGGTCGACACCGTAGTGGACTGGCTATCCAACAACTCTATGCTTCAAGAGATTAACGAACAGAACTCATAACTCATTAATCATCACCCATAAAACTTCGATCCGACGAAGCCAGTCGATACACCGCTCCCTTCTAAGCAAGCAACCAGCCAGGCGACGCAGCCAGACTCAAGAAATAATATGCTTTAGACGCTCTAGATACGCGGCCAAACTTAGCAACCACACCGCCTGCTCACTACTGTAAGTTCCGAACAAGGCCGACGGGACAACTAATCGTACATTACGAGCTTTCATTTCATTAGTCTGATTCAAGCTTATAGCAGGCTCCAATGTAAAAAGATGCTTTTCCTTGACTCGATAAGCTTCTGCCAGCACCTGTCGCCAACGATCTTTGCATGTAGACTTCGAAGCAAGCATCACTAGCTGGTCGTCCGGGTAATTTAAGTCATTGTATTGCTTCTGCCCCGGAAATAAAAAATCTGCAGTTGCTCCATTTTCGGTCACCACTTGCCGACCGAAGGGCAAACCATGAGCCTCAAAAACGGCAGCCAAGTGATGTTCCAATGCATGCCCAACTCGTGATTTACGCCTATTCTGTACACTCAAAGAAAAACGAATAAAGTGTTCAACGTCAGCAAACCCTGTATCTAACTGACCTTGGACAATTTTTCGCTCCAAGGTTCTGAAGAGCATCTCTTCATGCTCCATCCACGCCAGCAACGCAGAATCAGGATCCGTCTGGACCGGTTCCGCCAACCTGCAAGTTTCACGAACGAAAGAGCTAAACTCAGCCGTTACCGGAAAACGCTCACCAAATCGATCAATAACTTTACCAAGCCAGTCTTCATTATCATTTCTAACCTCAATACCCAGCTCTTCAAGTATCATTGCCTCGATGATACTTACCTGCCTTTGCTCTTCGACTTCGCGTACCTCAAACCCCCTCACGGGCAAATGGTCAATATCAAAAAGCCAGCGAATCTGTTGTTCACTGGTCGAACCACGCGGACTAACCACTAACATTAGGGTTCTGTCTGGACGCACCGCGAGAACACAAAAATCTCCTTCTGACATCCGGTTCGTAACCACATTCTCGCGATAGTACAAACGGTACTCCGGCCTACGGTGAGCCTGACGCAGCCGGGTATCGTACCAGGTAAGTCCTCCGAACGCCTTTAGTGGGGCATCATTCTCATCGTCGAAATATAGGAAGGTACCTTCGAAAGCAACCTTTTGATCTCCAGGGCTGCCTAGAATCTGTACGAAGGCATTCGACCCGATCTCGTGCTGATGGGATCGAGGGGTGGCATCAACAGCTGACAAATGCTTGGCAGCTACTCCCGTAAAATGCTGACGGAGGCTTCCCATCCTGCGTAAACTCCTATGCAAGCCAAAAGATCGACAGGATAACTAGAACAAGCCCCCGCCGACAACTGGCACTAAGCCATCTAGCCTACATAACTATGCTCCTGAGACCCATGGGGCCAATACTGGCAGCCGGGTCGCGGCCTGAAATCGACATAGCGCATTCGAATATATGTAACTCATCAGGAGTTCATCGCACAGCCGCCTCCTGGCACGCCAAGATTACCCGCCCCTCCTTAGCAACGAAATGAATTGCTTGAACGACATCAAGCCCTCTAGTTGTTCAGCCTTATACGTCTCCTGAATAGGTAACGGAACTACCAACTGCACTCCCTTCTCTTTCATCTCCGCTGTCTGATCTACCGAAACGGATGGCTCCATCGTGATCAAGTGCTTTTGCTTCACTCGTGCGGCTTCCGCTAGCACCTGCCTCCATCGCTCCTTGCAGGTCGTCTTCGCCCCAAGGATTCGCAGCTCCGATTCAGGGTAATCCGAGTCAAGGTATGCCACACGACCAGGAAACAGAAAGTCAGGTTTCTGCTTTCCTTCTGTGCGTACTCCGCGCTCATATACGATACCATTCAATTTAAGGCACTCTTCAATATGATTTTCGAAGGCATGCCCTACTCGAGACTTGCGGCGATTCTGAATACTCAGTGACACGCATATGAAAGCATCCACGTCTTCGCCAAAGCCTTCAAGCAACCTCTGCTTTACGATATGCCGCTCGAGCATACGGAAGATATGTTCCTCATCATTCATCCACTGCAGCAATGTCTCATCCGGAGCCTCGACTGCAGATAGATCCTTACTCAAAGTTCGAGCGAAATCCGAGAACTTCCGAGTAGATGGAAATTCCGCCCCAAACTTCTTGATTACTCTCTTCTGTAACGACTCATCTTTCAGTCTATAAATATCAAGTTCGACCCCATATCGGGCAAGCATGAGCCGAACGGGGGCCACAATGCGCGAAGCATCAAGCTTAGCCGAAGTCAGTTCGGTTCCAACTTCAATGCCTATGACCCCAAAGATACTGCGCAACTGAACTTCTGTGTGGCTGTGCTGAGGGCAGAACATGATAAGCAGATCCCCCTTATGGGTCACTGCAACCAACATGAAATCAGTTTCCCGAATTTTTTCGGTCACTGCGTTTCTTTTGTAATAAAGACGCCACTCCGGCTCTCGATTGACGTCTTTGTAACGACAGTCATACCATGACAGCTGATCTTCAACCAGAACGGGTTCATCACAATAATCGTCGAGGTAGAACATCGTAGCTTGCAAGAAAGTTTTGCTGCCGTCTCTCGGACAGGGTAAATGCTCCCCCAGACCAGCCTGGATCAATCCACCAATTTCGTGCTGGTTAGACTTTTTCGGATTCGCATCTACAGGTTTCAGATACTTCAGCGCTGCGGCAGCAAAAACGTCCTTTAACTTTTCGAACAAGTCATTCACCAATTAAGAGTTTATGGAACATACCTTACGCGCGCCCCTGCACAATTCCACCGTGGCTGAGGTACCGGAGTAGCAGCAAGGCCTGGCTCTGAATAAGGGACAAAACTACAGGGCTATCCTAAACCATTGTAACCAATGAGCACCTACCGCCAATTTATGCAAACCGCATAAAAATCAGATACGAAAAAGCCCAGTCGTTTCCGACTGGGCTTTTTCGTTTCAATAATGGTCGGGACGGAGTGATTCGAACACTCGACCCCTTGCACCCCATGCGTGCAGGATACACCTAAAGCCTTACGGATTAAGGCCTTGAGCGGGCGCTCGCTGCAAACGGTGCCGCACTGTGCAAGACCAATTTTCACCATCCCCCGAAAATCTCCCCACGGGCTTCGGCCTGCATCCGGCCTTCTGCCGACCGTTTCCCTTCCTTTATATAGCTACTCACAGTCGACGGTCATGATCCCGAATGCTGTGTGTGACCACGCCCCACACCTCGAACCGGTCTCCCTCGAGAATGTACCGGGACGGGTACTTCGGGTTTTCCGACATCAGGACTACCTGCCCGTCACGAATGACCATGCGCTTGCAGGTGGCCTCGCCGTTCACTGCGGCGATGATGATATCGCCCGACCGGGCATCGACCAACCTGTCGACCACCAGCAGGTCACCGGTGTAGATGCCAGCACCCTGCATGCTTTCGCCGTCCACCTTGACCAGGTAAACGCTTGGTGCGCGCAGCTTGAGCAGTTCGTCTATAGAAACCTGCTTGTCGTCGGCTTCGATTGGTAGGGTTGCGGTCATTTCGGCTGGCCATAAACTGTATATAGATACAGTATCGTATGACGGGCCTTGCCCAGGCAACTGCCGATCAGCGGGCCCTCACCCCGTCCACCACGGCCTCGCACGCCAACCCAGCTATTCTGCTTCGCTCAAGCGCTTCTTCGAGGCTAAACATACCTGATATCCTGTGGCGCCAATGCGCCACTAGTGCGATGACTCACTAGGCCTAGGATGACAATTCAGTACTAAGGAGACTTATGAGCGAAAAGCCAAGCGAAATGGACCTAGAGCTTTACAGGCTGGTTGAAAACTCCCCAATAGGAAGCTGGAGAATGTTCACCGCTGACAAGGCGGGAGTTCAGAATTACCTCAAGCAACACTTCAAAAACCATGACAACATCAAGAAAAAAATCAAAAACGCGGTCGACTGCAAGTGCTTTATTGAAGTAATTTCGCTTCGACTTCAGGTCATTGATTATTGGTTACGAATATTTTTAGAAAACGCACTACCAGAAATTAAGAGAGATAGAGAGTTCGGGAGACTTATAAATCAAGCAAAGGATGCGGGACTCCCTGAGTCAATACATGGAAAGTTAGCAGAATTCAACAAAACTCGCATTGCCGCCATACACGGCTTTGCGATAGGGACAACAAGCTACGAACAAATCCAAGAAGAAGCTCACAAATCACAGAGTCTTCTTGTAGAGACCATTACATACGTAGTGAATAACTCTGGAAAGGTTGTGTATAATAGAGACCATTTACATGCGAATCCTGGTGCCATGACAATTGACGTAGCTGGATTCTGCAAGAACCTTGCGGAGAACTGTGAGTACTAATGAGTCGATAGTGCTTCATATTCTCGACTGCATTGGTCTCCAGCTATTCGGGATGAGTCATAAGCTTTCGCCAGTTCTCCCGCTCGAGCATCAGCCCGTGCGAGCAGGTCGGAGAGCACCATGGCGGCGCGGGTGGCTGCCTGGCCTCGGGCGACAGCGGCGGAATCCGTGCCGGCACAACCGACGGTGGCAGCGAGTTGGTTGGCTTCACTGCGCAGCCGCTGGCCAGCAGCATCGGCGCCAGCAGCGCCAGCATCAACAATCTTCCGTTCTTCTTGGGCATGGGCTCTCGCCTCCTCCTGCGCCGCGGCGCGTCGTTGTTCTTCCTGGCGTGCGCTGCGCTCGCCGATCACCTCAGCCAGTCGGTCACCGCTGTCCCTCTGCGCCGACGCCTGGCCAGCCTCAGCCTTTTCGACTGAGCGGCCGTGCTGGTACATCCCCCAGTACGAAGCGAGTAGCGCCAAGAGCCCCAGGCAGCGCAGGATCAAACTGTATCGCGCTACCAGTTGTTCCATGCTTCCTCCCATTCGGGTAGGTCGACCGTCTGCCCGGCCAGTGGGTGAGTGCTGTCGGCCAGGTACTGGATGCGTCCATCGGTGACGAATGAGTGGCAGACTGTTTCCTTGCTGCCCATCCGGTACCGGCTCAGAACTGACGGCGTAAAGGTGGGCGACTCTGCATTGCCGTTGTAACCCCACCGAGGCCCAAGGCCTGCCCCTACATTCAGGCTGTGCGGAAGTTTGCAGCCGCTGCAGAAGAACCAAAGCGAGCCGTCTTCCGCTTGGCCCAGGCAGCGACCAATCGTCTTGATCGTCATGCCAGCGCCCTCCGCACGCCTTCGTCGATCACCTCGGGCTTGTAAGGGTTGCCGCCGTTCTCGTGGACGATGATTCCCACCACTGCCTCACGCAGCACCTGGGGCTTGGAGATGTCGATGGAGTCTCGAACGCCGACGCCGAGCCGCTTGGCAATGGCCTGCGCGTAGGCCAGCGTGTTGTTCTCGCTGGCCGGCGCCCAGCGGCTGATGAACTCCAGCGGGGTGTCGATACCCGGGCGACCTACCCCGGGCATACCGTCCTTGCCCCGGTAGTTCAGCAGCAGCTTGCCCAAGGCCCGGATGCCGTTCTCGGCTTGGTCGAACCTGGCGAAGCGCGGCTTGGCCACCCCCTCCTCCATGCCCAGCTGGCCCTGCCAAGCATTCCGTGGATTGAAATCGATGTTGCCGGGGTTCTTGTTGCGGACTCCGCGTGGTGTGGCCATTGGTTTTCTCCAGGCAAAAAAAACCCGCAAATGCGGGCAAAACGGTATGATCCGCCGCTTATTCAGCGGACCCATGAAAGGGAATTCAAAAATGCAAGGCAAACACCTAGCCTATCGCCCCGACATAGACGGGTTGCGGGCTTTGGCCGTTCTCGCGGTCACTGTTTTTCACTTCAACAAACAGTGGCTCCCGGGCGGATTTGTTGGGGTTGACGTATTCTTTGTGATCTCGGGCTTCCTCATCACCGGGATCATCTACGGTCAAGGCAGTAATTTCTCATTTGCCGACTTCTACGGTCGACGAGTACGACGCATCTTGCCAGCGGCAGCATTCGTAACTGTAGTCACGCTTCTTGCCGGGTCATTATTGCTGCTGCCCGCGGACGTCAAGACCCTCTCTGAGTCCGCTATTGGCGCCACGCTATCTGCAGCAAACGTCTACTTCTGGCTATTCCTAGATACCAGCTACTTCGCTGCATCCTCTGATACTGTTCCGCTGCTGCACATGTGGTCGCTCGGCGTCGAAGAGCAGTTTTACCTGGTGTGGCCGGCACTGATGATCATCGCCATGAAGATCGGCGGCAAGCGACTGCTAGCTGCGACCGGTTTCGTGCTTGCTATCGCCTCGTTTGCGGTGAGCGAATACTTCCTAGCACGCGACCCATCCTTCGCTTACTACATGCTGCCATCCCGGGCTGGCGAACTGCTGGTGGGCGCTCTTCTTTTCTTGTGGCAAGACTCCCGTCGCTTTTCGACTACCGCAGCCAACATCGCAGGCGTAGTTGGCCTGGCGATGGTTGCAGGAGCCTTGGTACTGCTGGATGAGAAGAACGGATTCCCTGGCGTACGATCGATCATTCCTTCGGTCGGAGCAGCATTGCTGATTCTGGCTGGCACCAACCAGGCGAGCCCGCTCTCCAAAGCTCTTGGCAGTTCGGCGGCTCGCTACATCGGCCTTCGGTCCTTCTCGCTCTACTTGTGGCATTGGCCTATTCTCGCTTTCTACCGTTACGCCTACGGTGAGCCAACTCTCGTGGGCGGCCTGGCATGCGCCGCCCTCATGTGGGTACTCACCCTGATCTCGTACCACCTGATCGAGACCCCATTCAGATCAAAAAGCCCCCTGTGGCTTATCACCAAAGCAGGCCCCATCTTTGCGGCGAGCGCTGGAGTGATAGTCGCAGGATACGTTCTGATCAATAACAAAGGCTACTGGCCGACTACATCTGGCCATGAGTATAGAAAGCTGATTTCTCAGCATGACTACAACACTAAGCCAGCCAGCCGCTTCCCGTTTAACTGCCAAATGATGAAGTACGATCCGATCAAATGGACAGAGGATCAATGCGTAAATGGTGATAAGTCGGTTGCTCCCGAGACCCTGCTTTGGGGTGACTCTAACGCTGCGCATTATGTGGGGTACTTCAAGGCTGTAGGTGAGGCTCAGCACTTTTCGATAAGAAATATCTCCCACTCGTCCTGCCCTCCAGTCCTAGATGCATCCGGCCTGATCTCACAGGATAGGGTTAAGTCATGCGCCGAATTCAACAAGAGAGCGTTCGCCGAGTCTAAAAACTATAAGACAATCATTATTGGTGCGTCTTGGGAGATTTATGCAAATACTGGTAAAACCGGCAGAGAAAAATTTGCGCAGGCCATCGCTGAGCTAGCAGGCAATGGCAACCAGGTAATCATTGCGCTCAATGTTCCTATATTCAGCGGCCTTGATCGCATGTGCACAGCGAAAGCTCTCCGCATCCCTGCAATGGACTGCCCATCTCTGGGAGTAATGTCTGACGCTGGCGACAGCGATACTAACAATTACCTCAAACAAATTGCCGAAAAATACCCTAATGTCTCAACATTTGATATTCGCTCCTTAATCTGCAAAAACGGTACTTGCTCTGCATATGATAAAGACACGCTTCTTTATTACGATCCATGGCATATCAGCATGATCGGGTCTGAACTGCTAGGAAAAGCGGCAGTGAATGCAGGTCAGGTTCCTCAGGTGATTTCCGCTTTGGCCCAATCCGCGCGGTCTGTAGGGCAGAATGGCGAAGACCAGCAAAACAGCATTCACTAGGCGGGCACGCCCCTAGCATGTAGAATCTGCAGCCTCATTTTAGGAGCCAGTGAAGCGATGAAGACGGAAGAATCGGCGAGCAAAGACGAGATGTATGCTGAGATGTTCAACGTCCCAGAGCCAGAATCGTTTTTGACCGAAATCAAGTACTTGGCCATTGGCTGTGTTGCGCTAGGGATTTACGCTGTCGCCGTTTCGTTCTTTTTTGGCTGAGTACTGAGTGCTAGCCCGCCGAGGCGGGCTAGCCTGCTACACAATTACTGCACCTCAGCGTTCCCAAACGCATACCCAGTGGATGCAACGTCCAGCCCTCTCGGCCCCACCACAACCCCTCCTACAGACCGGCCTGCGATAGATGGGACAGGTTTTGCCCGTCCTGCGCCTGCGGCATTCAGTGCCCAGACGAGCCAGGGCTTACCCCCCTTCGTGTACTGGAAGCCGCAGTTAACATCACCATCAGCGATGTCGTTCGGTGCCCAAGCATAGCCGCCGCGCCAGCGATAGCCTTGACCGGCAAGAAAGGTGGTGTGCACTCCGGAAATCACAGCTTGGTAGAATTTCCAGCTCGCCGAGTTCTTTCGGGCGTACGGCAGAGTAGGCGAAACGTAACGACCATCACCGGCTTCATAGTTTCGGTCTAGCCAGCTCGCACAGAACCCGTTCGTTGGATGCTTGCAGACCAGGGCGAAAACGTTCGGCGCGTCCGTCTTGCTTTGGGCGGAGACCGCATCAGGATTGTCCGCAAGAAGCGGGCCTCGGTTATCGCCGATGTAGTGGACCCAGTCTGGATAAGCCCCATACACCCCCATCTGCGGGCCGTTGTCGATTCGGATCTTGATGTCTTCAAGAGCCAGAATTTCGCACAGAGCCTCGACGGCGCCAGGCCTGACATGCAGGGTGTAATACTGGCGAACAACATAACGGTTTAGCGTGACGGTGTTGAATCCGAAGATTTCCACTTGCCAAGTGAACGTGGCAACGTCGGCTGGGCCAGAGTAGGTCTGGGCCGCCCCCATCTCCTGGCCGTTTATAGAGGCTTTGAAGTTGATCATCCTTGCCGTTGGAAGACCTGGTGTCGCGCCCTCGCTGGCATGGCCGCCACCGGTATAGGCAACGTCAGCTCCGTCGCCATTATTCAGCGCTTCCACTACGAGAGGTGGGAGCCAGTCGGTGCCGCCACCTTGAAGCGCCGTCCATGCCGCAGAGGACACATTGGACAGTGGGGCGATATCCTGGCTCACGAAGTTGAAGAGCTGATTGATCTGGTTCGGGCCCCAAGTGACCCGGTACATCTGGCTGGCACCATGCGACCAGATGAAAGAGAACATATCGGTTGTGGTGCTTCCTTCAACCCACATGCGCCCAGCTTGAAGCTGCTTGGTGGCTGTTGCCTGGCTGTCCGCAATGAAGTAGCAGGACGGATCTACGATCCAGCTCCTGCCGCGAGCTCCAGTGCTGTTCGCATCAATGGGGGTTCCAGCCGGCGGAAGAGCAGAAGCATCCAAGGTGATGCGGAATCGCATGTTCGGCCTGATCTGCGGTGTAACTGTTACTACCTGGATTCCGCCTGCCCGATCAATGTTTGGCGCCGGGTTTGCATGCCCGTGAATCTGCGTTACGGCACCAGTGGTCGCATATGTAGCCGCGTCGGCCTCATACAGGACCCACCCGAAGTCCGCATCCCCGCCGAGGCTCTGCTGGTTCTGCTGGTACGAAATGAGGTAGTACATCCCAGCGGTTGCGCCCGTAACTTCCACGCCGAGCAGAAGAGCGTTCATGTCGGTGTTTGCCGGCGATGTGGTACCGCCTCGATTCATCGACCTCAGTGGGTAGGCCTTGCCCTTGTTAATGCTCAGGGAGTCGTCACGAATTACGGGCGATGCCGAGTATCGCGACGGATCTACGATCCAGCTACGCCCTCCAGATCCGGTGCTGTTGGAGTCAATTGCCGTACCGGAAGCAGGGAGTTGACTGGCGTCCACCACGATTTTGAAGCGGATATCCGGCCGAAGATTCGGCGTGACGATCAGTGTCTGGATACCGCCGCTTCGATCAATATTGGGCGCCGGGTTGGTGTAGGAATGGATCTCCGTAACCGCCCCGGTTGAAGCGTATGTCGCTGGGTCTGCCTCGTAAAGGATCCAGCCGAACTCATAACTCCCGCCAAGGCTTGCTCCGTTCTTCTGGAGGGAGATCAGGTAGTACTTGCTCAGGTCCGCACCAAGAACTTCGCAGTTCAGCAGGAAGCGGTTCATCACCGGGTTTGCTGGCGATGTCACGCCACCCCGGTTCATCTGGCGAAGCGGATACGCCTTGCCTTTGTTGATGGTCAGCGCATCCGCCAGCCAGGACAGCAGGGACGAGATCTCGACCGCAACCCCAGCGTCGTTGCGATAACGGGTTTCGAACACATCACCCGTGCCAGGCACCGAGAAGAACCGGTTGTTTGTACCGGTGCCACTGGTGGCGGCCAGGCCGGCTGCCACAGTGGTATAAGTCCCCATGCTGGCGAGGAACTCGGCGTAGATCTTTTTCAGGGTCGGCTTGGAGATGCCGTTGATGGCGACAAAATCGGCATCGGACAAGAACAGCGAGTTTGCGTTGGCCACAAGCTGCTGGAACAGCTGCAGGGATTCTGCGCCGGTCATATGTTTCCTCTCATATCCCGGTGGGCCGGGCGGTGTTAAATCAGGCGGGTGGCGACTGGTCGTCGTAGGTGTAAGCGCGGGCGTCGTAGGGCATGCCCTTCATGGCGACGTTGCCGTTGGCTGGGTCTGAGCTGGTGATCAGCGTCGGGTACGCCCACCGGGAAGCCGGTCCGAACAGGATGTGCGGCGGCTCAAGCGGGCCGTCGACCACCGGCGTGAAGTCGAGCGCGTCGACCCTGGCGGTGTACTGGTCGACCTGCGTCGCCGTGAACGGTCCAGATAGCGTGCCATCCAGCTTGCGCACGCCTATCAGGTGCTCGCCGCCCGCGCTGAAGTCCAGCAGCTCCGAGGATTGCAGCAGGGTGCCGGATCCGGTAACAGCGAAGCCCAGCAGGATTGCGCTCTGGCACCGCTTCGGCGCGTCATCTGCAACGGCTGCAAAGCTCAGGTAGCCGCTGTTACTGCCATCCATCTCGGTTTCCCAGGTGTAGATGTCGGTGCGGAACTTCTGGTGGCCGCGTCGGCGCATGCCGATACGCCAGGCCCTGGTCCTGTCACTGATGCCGGGCATCTTGATCTTCTCAACCTTGGTGCCCAGGTCACCTGGCCAGCGGCACTCGACCGTCTCCCACGCCCAGGTTGTGCGCGAGAAGTACTCAACATCCACGCCATCGAAGTCGTTGATCGACGGCATCGCGCCGCTGATCTTCAGCATCTTGGTCATGTTTTGTGGTGAGTAGGTCTGCGTTTTTGGTCCGTAGGTCACGTCGAACGCGGCCCGTGCACTGTCGCGAACCGGGCGCAATAGCCCGCGGAAGGTCACCAGCTCACCGAAGCTGCACGCCAGCGCGTTGTTGATCATGTCCTTGACCGTGATCGTCGCATCCAGGATCTCATCGTACGTGTCGCCACGGGCCACGCAGATCTCATGGAAGGCCTGCCACTCGGGCAGGTCCAGGTCATCATCCGTGTACCCGCGCTGCTTCAGCTGGTAGATGCAGTACGGCACGATGTCGCGGCTTGGCCCGGTACCGCCCTCCATCAGCGGCAGGATGCGGGTTGCCTCGACGCTTACCTGGCTCTCCGACTGAGCAGAAAGCCGGTCACCGCCACGAATGTTGCATGTCATGACCGTCAGACCGGGGTAACTGGTGGGCGAGTTCTGCATGCGCCCGCGCAGGTCCGTCCAGGTGGCGTCATCCCGCGCTTCATCGTTGATCCGGCCAGGCCGGTCCACATACTGCTTACGAATACGGGCCTCGGCTCGCATCGCGTATGGCAGCGACACGCGCTCGGTGAAGCCTTGGGCATCGAGCGAACCACCCGTGTTCATGTACTGAAGCTGCGTCCACGCCCCGGCCACGTCCATGTCGCGGTACTCGAACAGGTAGTAGGTCGGAATCTCGTAGATCTGCCCTTCCCGACCGATACCGGCAAGGCCGTTGGCGTAGGTGACCGTCCACTCCAGTTCTGTGACCTTCTCGTTCTCCGGGCAGCAGGCAAATGGCCCACGGTATCCGCCCTGCAGGTTGGAAGCGTCCAGCGTGATCAGTCCGTTGACGGTCTGCATGGCGTTGAAGCCAGGCCAGCCTGCATCGGTCGACCCGGAAGAGGTCAGTCGCTCCACCTCGAGCAGGCTCGTGCTGAATGCCGTGATCCGGTACCGCAGCCCGCGCGGGCCGATGGTGGCAATGCCCTGCCCAAGCGCGAGACCAACCACTGGCGAACCGCCGTCATAGTCCAGCGTCATTTCCGCCGGCTGCTCAGGAATGGCGCTGGTGGTGGCCGTGCCCGTGGCTCCCACAGGTGAGGCGCCCAGGATGGTGGTCGCGCCAGTTGCGGTGAGAGCCTGGCCGGCAAACGGTGTCACCTCGACGATACGAAGGACACTGCCGCTCACTTGTGCCTGGAACGGCTTTCCGCTGAACTGCGTATTGAGCGCTGACACAAGCCCAGCCAGGTTGGTGGTCGCGGTGTTCAGTGTTATCGGGTAGCTGGTTGCGCCACGGAACAGGGTGAAGCTCAGCGGTGTGACGTTGAAGTCGTAACGGCTGGGAGCGGCTGAACCGGTGAGCGTCGATGCGGTTCCGGGGTTGGCTGGCACTGCTGGCGTGTATGGCGTGTAGCTGTGCACCACGTACAGGCCCGCGTTCGCTCCGGCCACCTCGATCAGCATGCCAGCTGTGGGGTTCAGCATTTCCAGCGGCCCGCGCACGATGTCGCGCCCTGCACCGCCGTCAATTACGGTGTAGGTGTAGGGGGCGAGCACGCGAACGATGATCCCGTTCGACCAGTCAGCGGGGAACTGGCCGGATCCGGCCGGCACGCTGATGGTATCGCCAACGAACTGGTAGGCCGATGCGGTCGCCGATCTTGTCAGGTCGGTGGCCATGGTCAGTTCCAGGCCAGCAGAGCCGCTGGAGCTTGCCCCGACCTCAGGCACGTTGAACCAGTTGATGTGGGCCGGATCACCAGAAAGGTCAGCGCCTGGCGGGTAGATCGTGAACGTCGCATCGGCGCCCAAAGAGATCAGCGGGGTTTCGCCCACCTTCACCTTGGCCAGCGGAATGTCGTACTCGCCTTCGCCGATGTACAGCAGCATCTCCACGCGCTGGTCGCGCGCCGCAATGTGCGCCCGGCGAGGCTGGGCCAGATACGATCCGTACACCCGCTGGTGGCCGGCAATCTGCCGCACAGGGTCGCCCAGCTTGACCTTGTTGCCCTTGGCGCTGGCATCCATTAGCGGGTCGCCCTGCTGGGTGCCGGCGCTGGATGGCATGCCAGGCATCTTTGGCATGATCGCCTTGAGCACTGCCTTGGCGCCCTTGAACAGGGCGAAGGTGATCGAGAACGGGTCGGTGCCTTTCGGCTCGCGGTAGATCTGGAGCAGGTCAGACGGCTTGAACTTCACCTTGTGCCACAGGTTCTGCTCGATCACCTCCTCGTTGAGGACAACGCTGATCGGCGGGCTTTCCCGGCGCTCATACGACGGAGCCAGGGCCTTCAGCCATTCCTCGATGGACATGCGGCGGCCGGTCTTCCAGGTGCCGAGCGGCGCCGTATCACTCAGCTTGTTCGGGTAGAACTCGATCACGGTAATAGACCACCTTGGGATGAGCGGCTTCGAACTCGCCGGTTGTCCGGAGGCAGGCGCCACCGGGGTTTGTGTCCAGCACCTTCAGTCGGCCCTCGCTCAGAAGGACCGTGCCGACATGCAGAAGCGCTTCGCCGCGCAGAACCGCTGCAATTGCGCCGGGCTCTGGCCTGCACTCTTCCATGGCCTTGCGCAGCACGCGGTATGCCTTCGTGTTCGCGCGAATCTTGTCCTTGCCCACGCCGCCCAGGGATGGCAGCAAATCCAGCCCGAAGAACTCGTGCCGGATCGCGCGACACAGCCCCCAACAATCGAAGGCAATAGGCCCCCGTGCGCCCTCGCGATACGGGGCGCGCATGAATTTCTCGATCATGGTCAGATGTACTTCAGGCCGGGTGCCAAGGTAGTGGTCAGAATGGTGCGCAGACCGTTGGTGTTGAGCAGGTCGAAGAAGCCGGCGGTGAGCTTGGCCACGTCGTCCTCATATTCCCGGCTGAGCAGCGTCATGTGGTAGCGCTCGCTCGGGAATGACATGTCCTCGGCCAGGTAACGCCGGAAGGTGATGATGAAGCGCTTGTCAGTCGCTTTGGCCGCCTCCACGACCTCCTGGACCTCGCCGGTCACGTTGTCCAGGCCAAGGACCAGGTTCTGAAACGCGCTGTTGTCGTTCTTGGGCAGGGCCAGGTCCATGGCCATCGCTATGAAGGTGAGCGTGCGGCCATCCTCCGTGGTGCACACCCGGTCTTCCCACCCAGAGCAGTACAGGTGGGAGACCGTGCCACCCTCCTCCCGCGCCTCGATGGTGTCGACCAGTTCCCCGCGCCCCGAGGCATAGCATTCTTCGATCAGGCTCATCCGAAGTACCTCGTGTACCACTTGTCCAGGCTGCCAGAGAGCTGGGTGTTGAACTGGTCGAGCGGCATGCCGACCGACACGCCGATGTACTGGTCTTCAGTCAGAACTGGGCGGGCCTTGAACTCCAGCTCGGCTGAGAAACGCCAGCGTTTGATCTGCGCAAGCTCGCCGCCGGTGTACATGCCCTTGAAGTGCACCTGATGCACCTGCAGACCCAGAGGGGTCTGTAGCGGCATCTCAAACCAGTCAAAACCCAGGTTAATGGCCCAGGTGTACCAGCCCTCGAACTGCGCCGCCTCTTCCGCACTGAAGTTGAAGGTGAACCGTGCAGATGTCGGCGGCTTCCTTGTCCTGATCCGGTACCGCGTCCGCCCGGTAACCATTGGCGTAGCCCGCATCGGATCAACCGTGCTCAAGCCATACCCCTCCTGCAGAGGAAGTGGCAATTCTGCCGGGTATTGAATCATTGCCATTCCTCAGCTGAGGTTCGTTTTAGGTGAGAGGGCTGAGGCCCAGCGCTTCCTCGATGCGCGCAAGGCGCCGTTGCAGCAGGAGCTCTTTCTCATCAGGCGGGACGACAGGGTCGGGCACAGGTGCGCCCGGCCCGGATTCGGCCTCTTCCGTTTCAGTGGTCATCAGCTTTCCTTACGTTGGGTTGCGCGACAGGCCGTAGGCCGCTTCGATGGCCTGGGCCCGCTCACCACCGCCCCAGATGTCCGCGACAAAGGCGTCGATCTCAAACTGGCCGTTGTCGCCAGTGCGCTGATCTACTGTGCCTGCGCGGGAGCGATCTTCGATCAGGTTCACGGTGATTTTCGTCTGAGTCGTGACAGGCGCCTGGCTGCTGCCGGAGGCATTGGTCGAGACTATGGAGCCTCCACTTCCAGCTACTGAAACCCGCTCTCCAGCGTTGATCGCCTCAAGCAGAGCCCTATTGCGCTTCGTGCCCTCGGCATTCACCACGAACTCCTGACCGTGCACCACGCCAGCGACCTGCTTGCGGCCACCGCCACCGGTGTAGCCCCCAGACTCGAAGCCCTTGATCAGCGCGAACGCCGCAAGGAGCGCAGTACCGCCAACCACGGCGGCCGCACCAAAGGACCCGATGGAGGCAACCAGAGCTGCTGGCAGCCATGCCGCTAAGGTGGTGCCGGCTGCAGCCGTTTGTGCAGCAGTGGTGGTAGCGGTTGAGGCAAGGCTTGAAGCGGTAGCTACGCCATCGGCAGCGACCTTGGCAGTGGCCACGGCGGCCGCACCAGATGTCTCTGCCGCCGTCACAGCGCCCACCTGGGCAATCTGCTGAGCTGCTACCGCCGCCGACGTCTGCCCAAACACCACCTGCATTGCCTGGTTCACGGCCCACTGCGCCGCCATCTGGCCGAGCGAGTTGATGACGCTGCCGAACAAGCTGCGTGTGATATTCGAGACAGATTCGCCGAAGGTCTGGCCGTCCAGGGCCATGCTCTCGAAAGCACTGCCGACACTTGACTGGATGCTGCCGAACGCTCCGCTGAACAAGGCCTGCGTCTGCCCGGCCACGTTTGCTGCGCTCACCTGGAAGTTGGCCAAAGCCGCATTCCACCCATTGAGCGGGCTGGAGATAGCTGCATCGTACTGGGCGAAGCCCGTTTGCAGTGCAGCCAGGCGCTTGGGCAGGTATTCCTGCTCAAGGTCGATCTGCGCCTGCAGGTCCTGCCGCTGCTTCTCCGTCGTGGCATTGGCCAGTTCGGTGCGCAGTTGCAGAATGCGGTCGTTGGTCTGCTGCTCCAACTGCACGCGCTGCTGCATGCGCTGCGCCTGCTGATCGCCCATGCCGACGCCGGCTGCCGCGATGCTGTACTCACTGCGCTGCCCGGCCAGCTGCCGCTCAAGTTGCGCCCGGTACTGCTCGGCCTGAGTGAGGCCTTGGGCACCCTTGATGGCGGCGGCATAGTTCAGCGAGGCCTGGGCCAGCGCTTTTCCGTACTCTTCCTGGCTGATCTTGCCCTTGCTCAGGGCCAGGTCCAGTTGCTCCTGTTCCTTGGTCAGTGCACGGGCAGCCTGGGCGGCCGGGTCGTACTGGCTGTACAGGCGAGAGAAGGTGTTCTGAGCTTCAGCGACACCTCGATTATCCTCGCGCGGCGTCTTCGGCTTCGCCTTGTCCGCGTACTTGCTTTCGATCGCAACGATCCGCTTAGCGATCTCCTCCTCGCTTCGCCCTGCTTTCAGCCCAAGCTCTCGGGCTTCGGCGATCTCGCTGCGCTTTCTCGACTCTTTGTCGAGGTACTCAAGCTGTGAGCTTGCCCAGCGCGCAGCGGCAGCAATTCTTCCCTGGTTGGCATCCGTTTCGGCCGACTCTGCCTTGGCGGCAGCCGCTGCAGCCTCTCGGCGCTCCGTAAGTGTCTTGATCTGAGTGCGAAGAGCCTGGTTTGTGTTGTCCCCGAAGCTGAACAAGTTGGAAAGCGCGCCTGTGAAACCGCCCTGCTTCCTTGTATCAAGAATCCTTTGCGCTATCTCTATCTGCTTGTTGTCATCGGGGAACAGCTCGGCTTTTATCTTGCTGTAGGCATTGCTGATCGCAGTGCCTACATCATCCCAGTCGCGCTCAAGCTCGGACAAGGAATCTCGGTAACGCTGAAGCCTTTTTTTGGCATTGGCATTAAGACTCTCGCTGAGGGCATCCAGAGCCTCCTGCTTCCTTCCCTGGCTCTCTAGGCCAGCAATAACCTCATATTGCGCAGAGGTTATGAGCCCGTACTGCTCACTGATCTTTTGCGCTGCCTTGGTGGCGCTATCTCCAAGCCCGCCAAATGACTTCGCCACATCCGTGGCGCTCTGCCCAGTGAACTGCGCAATCGAAGCAGATGCCTGCGCAAGATTCCGGAATTGGATCTCGCTGACCCTCCCGCTTGCGCCAAGGGCTATTACTGCGTTTTTGGCTTCGGACAGGTCTCCAGTGATATCGGCAACCGACATGGCAATCACGGCCATGCTTTCTACCGTCTGACCGGAGTCAGCAGAACCAGAAAACAAGGCCTTATTGAACGCTGATATCTGCTTTTCTACGTCATAGAAGACCAGGCCTAGCGTTGCTGCAGCCGCAGCTGCGACGGTAAATGGGTTGACCAGGCCAAGAATGTATCCGCCCATCGCTCTGGCAGCCGGGGCGATTCCGCCAAACATATCTTTGAGCTGCCCACCCTGTTGAAGGAACACGGTGAGTGGAGCCTGCCCTCCCTGAAGGCTCACTGCGATGTCAGTGAACTGCGCAGGAATTCCCCTGAGGGCAGCGTTGTAGGCTTTCGCCGACATCCCGGCCTTATTCATGCCGTCCGAGGTTTCGCCAAGCGCGTCCCGCATGGTGTTGATACGCTGCGTGTACTCGACGAATGTGTCGCTCTCAACGATTCCGGCCTTTTTGAACTTGGCCAGTCGCTCCTGCATGTCGTCCAGCCGACCCAGGGCTGCAGTGGTGGGGTTGATCTGACCCAACAGCTGGGTGAGAGCCTTGCGCTGATCCTCCAGGCTGCCTGAGACGTCATCCGCCGATGCCGCTGCAGCATCCCCGGCCCGCGTCATCCCCTCAAGCGACCCTGTAAGGTCATCTGCGTTGCGCTTGGCCCCGCGGGAGTCGATCGTTACCGCGAGGCGGGATTCCTGCGCCATATCTTTCTCCAGGCGTAAAAAAACCCGCTCAAGGCGGGTTGTTGTTTGTCTTTCCGGAGGTCAGCTTCCGAGTAGCTTTGACTTTTCTCGGTTGAATTCAGCCTCGCTGATGTGCCCCTTTTCCTTGAGAGCAGCTAGCCTCTCCAGGTCGCCATAGCGATTGCTGGGTTTCGATTCAGTCGCAGGATGGGTCGGCACTTCAGTTTTGATTGCCGAAGCAGACCAGATAAGGGCTACCAGCCAGCCAACGAAAGTCCATCCAAGGAAAATATTCAACAAGGCAATGGGCGTGCCGTTCGGGTGTTTCCGCTTAGACGCTACGAAGGTTGGCGCAAAATAAAGAATGAAGGCGGTGACTGCCATCAAGAAAGCGAGAAAATCCGACATGTTCGATCTCCCTGAAACATGATCAGAATTTAACACATGTCAGCCGCCTGGATTTCACCGCCTCTTTGTACTGCCCTTGCCTTCGGATTCCGCCCGGACCTTCTCCTGCTGCTCGTCCCAGCTCTTACGGAACTGGTCATCGAGCGCGAAGACCGCGGCGTCGAGCTCTTCGCGGCATATCGCCGTGGGGTAACGGTCAAGGTATTCAGTAATGGCTGACGGAGGGATAGGTGCGGGCGCACCAAGCATGCCAACGTACTGCCTGGATCGACTGATGTAGGCGTAGGCCTCCAGGATCTCTGCGGTTACCCCGTCAATCTCTGGCGGCTCCTGAACCTTCACGCCAAGGCGCTCATGCTTCCAGCGCTTCTTCTCGTTCTCGGGCCCGGCCCACTCCCTGCCCCACAGGTATGCCGCGACTACTTTTCCACCGTGGCTGCGGCCTTCTCCTCGACGCGGCGTGCGATGTCGGTGCCGGTGCGCAGGGCGAGGAAGTAGACACTGTTCATCTGCTTGAGCAGCTGGATGCACAGCTCGGGAGTGTATGGGGCAGGCTCGCCTGGGCGCTCTTCTACGTCAACACCCTTCCAGTCCTTGATCAGGTGCTTAGCAGCCAACTCGATGAACAGGTCGTCATCGGTCTCCAGCTCTACATCAGGGATGTCGGCCAGGCTGAATTCGGCGGTGCCGACGCGAGCCTGCTGGTTGATCAGTGCAAGGTGGCGATTGATCAAGGCCTGGTGGGACTTGTAGATGGGACTGGCGATGGAGCCGACCAGTATTTCGGCGCCCGGAGCGAACTCAACCCAGCGCTGACCATTGAGGTCAAGCTCAGGCTTCTTTGCAATGGTGATGCCCATGGTATTCCTCTGCGGTAAAAGGCCCGACGCACACCGCAGGGTGCGCCGGGCAAAGGGTTAAGCGGTGACGGTGACTGCGCAGGTGTCGGTCTTGGTGCCGTCTGCCTTGCTGGTGGCCGTGATGGTTGCCGAGCCAACTGCAATGCCTTTGACGAGGCCAGTTGCGCTAACGCTTGCCTTGGTGGCGTCGGAGCTGGACCAGGTGACGAGCTGGCTTGCGCCGACCGGGGTCACGGCTGCTTCGAGATCGATGGTCGCGCCCACGGCAACGCTGGCGGTGGCTGGCGTCACGTCAACGGCTGCAATGACAATCGGCGCCGGCAGTCGGGTGATGGTCGGCGGCACGCGGCGGGCGGTGTATGCCAATTCCACCTGGATGATGTCGGTGGCGCCGCCGTCAGGCCAGTCGCCGCTGACTTCCATCTCGGGGATGAGGAAGGTGTAGCCGCCGTCGGCGTTGTTCAGGGTGAACTCGAAGCTCAGTGCACCGCCGGTCTGCTGGGCCTTCCAATACTGGTAGGCAGTCTTCGACCAGCTGAGCGTGATGCTTCCCGACGGGGTGAAGATGGTCGGGATGATGTTGCCTGGGAACGGGTTCCCGTTACCGATGCAGCGCTGGGTTTGGACGTTGTTGTCGAACTGCAGGTTGAAGCTGTCGACGCAGGCGTTGTCCTCGCCCAGCTGGACGCCGTTGATCTTCAGGCCGGTGACGTCCTTGAAGCCGTATCGGCGCTGGGCTACGCCTGTCTGCGGGCTGACGATGAACGACGTGTTGTCGGCTTTGTCATCCCAGGCAATGGCTGCAAAGGTCGTGGTGACCGTGATCTCGTTGTCGTTCGGGATCTCGATGTTCAACGATGCGACCTGAGCGCCGCGGGCGATAGCCGCAATGCCGACGTCAGCGTCGTAGGCGCCGATGGAGAACGAGATTCGCTCGTTGCCCATGGTCAGGGTATTTCCTACCCAGTTCGCGCCGAAGCAGGAGGCCAGGAACTCGTCCAAGGCGCCGTAGCGGAACTTGGTTTCGATATCGCCGCCGACATCCACGGTCGTCTGGGCAGTGCCCTGAGACATCCGGGTTTCGCCGATCTCGTTGTTTTCTTCGTTGTTGTAGGTGGGTACCAGGCCGAAGCTGACGCGGGTGAGCACGTTCCAGTTGCCCGGCGGGGTGATACCCGGGGTCACTTCGCGAATATACGCGGTCGAGCGCTTTGCACCGCTGGACATGGGGTGTTTCTCCTATGAGTAGGCGTAAAAAAACCGCCATGTGGCGGTGGATGTTGAGGGCTCAGTAGGCCCGGTATGGGATCGACACGTTGACCTGGTACCAGCCATGGCCGTCATCGCCAATCGTCGCAGCCGACGCCGCGTAGCAGTCGAATGGCCCGGTCGGGTCGCTGTAGAACTCAAAGTGCTGCACCAGCGTGTCGGCGGCCTTGGTGATGGCCAGGGTGCCCTTGTAGCTGGGCACGAATAGCTGAACCATGATGATGCCGGTGCGGCGCACGCACGGGCCGATGCCGGTCTCTGGCGCGCTGGCCGGGCCTGGTACGTCTGCCAGTCGCGCCCATATGGACTTGCCAGCCGGGTTGAAAGGCCCTTGCGGATTGTTCGGGTAATCGACAGCGTCTGCGGGAATGCCCGCCCACTGCGTCATGCGGCCAGTGACGATGGCCCGGATCTGTTCGAAGGTCATTTGTCGAAGGCCTGTGTGGCGCCATAGAAGGCGATGCCGTAGATGCCCGCCGGTGCCTGGCGTGAGTGGCCGTCCTCAAGCGCGCCGGCGTATACCAGGTTGTTCTGGATGTAGGTGACGGTGTAGGGCTCAAGCCCAGACAGCACGCTTTCGCCCTTTGCGACCGTCTCCCGCCCGCTCTTGTCGTAGGCGTCGAGGGAGTAGAAGACAGGCGAACCGATGCTGACGATGTTGTTCGCCAGGAAGCGTCCGGTGTCCACAGGAGCCCGTAGAACGATCTCCCCAAGCATTGCCAGGGTGATCGAGCGATGCCGCTCGGCCAGGGCATCTTCCACCAATCCGATGAACGCCGACGGCGGCACGCTCCAGGCGCGCCCTCCTCTCTGCCTGGCCATTACGCCTTCCTCAACTGCAGGTCATGGTGCACGCCCGCAGGGTCGCCGCCGACACGCACGATTCGATAGCCCTTGGCGGGCATACCGAGGATACCGACGTTGTCTGTCGTCTCCACCAGGTGACCGATGTCGGGCCTTTCGGCCACTTCGTTGGTCAGCGCGATCAACTGGATGTCTCCGAACTTGATGTTCAGCCCGTCCACGCGCTTCTCGTCGTACTCATGGAAAACTCCACGCCCGGCGTAGATCACCGGTTGCGCCGTAGTTTCCTCTGTCACCGGATCGGTGACGCCGGGGCCCATGTACTCGCCGGTGAAGGCGGTCACAGACTCCGCGAAGACGTCATCGAACAGCTCCCCGAAGATTTCCTGCATCTCGTCGCGCATAGTTCGCCCTTATGGTGTACCGGGCCTGGCACCGGCAGTTCGCGGTTTCGTCCCATCCTGCGCCCAAAGCGCGGTCGCCAGGGTAGCGCAGCAGCGCGCCTGAGTTGGTGCTGAACGGCTCGCCAAGCGCCCTGGTCTGTCCTTGCATGCCCGCGTGGCTGTTGCGCACCTTCTCGTCTCGCCTGGTCTCCCAGTCCTTGACGATGGCTTCCCGCGGTAGCCCGCGCTCGACCAATTGCTCATACACCCGGTCACGGCCAGCGCTGAATGACTCAAGCGCCTCGGTGCGAGCGATCATCTGCGCATGGGTCTGCAGCAGGCGGTCGGCGTAGCGCCCGGCGATGCGGTCAGCATCAACGCTGTTGACTGGCGTGCCCGCCTTCAGCGCCCGCATGACCATGGCGTCGAATCGCTTGTCGCGGCGGGTGCGGGTCAGGTACTTGCGCAGCTGCTCAGGATCACCGCTGCGCAGCTGGGTGCGGGCATCGGCTACGTATTGTGAGAAGTTACCCGGCAGACCGACTGTGCCGCCTGTGCGCCTGCCTGTCTGCTTGCTCACCCGACCGGCCAGGTCCAAGGCAATCTGCCGCGGGCTTCGCCCGGCCTGGAGGCCAGATGAAACCGTAACGCTGATGCCATCGAACTGGTCCATGGCCATCTGCGGCTTAAGTGCTGCGATGTGCTCCGCGAGCCACGACTGCGCACCTACGGCATTAACATCGAGCTCTTGGCGCCCCAGGGCACGTGGCACGCTGCCAGCCTCGGCTTTTCCGCCGGCCATGTAGCCAGAGCGGATCAGCTCCATGAGTGCAGCGAACACACCCAACGTCAGCACATCGCCCAGGGCAGAATCGTCGCGGGACGCAATGAGTCGCTCGATCTCGGCGATGGTCACCGCATCCAGGGTTGCCCGGATCTGATCCAGGTAGGCCTTGGCCATGGCCGGCTCCATGCCCTCAATCTGCCGGATCAGTTCGGCCTGGTTCACACGACCACCACTGCAGGCAGCGGGCACCGCAGCACCATGATCGGCGCCAGGATGTCATTGATGATACCGATCACCGGCTTGTTGGGCTGGGCATCGCCATCCTCGGGGCCGAAGAACTCGGTTTCCAGAGGGCCAACCTTGGCCCGCTTCACAGCCTTGGATGCCAAATAGTCCGGATTCAGGCTGCCCGGCTTGACCAGCTCACGCAGTGCGCCTTCGTAGACTGCCTGCTCCACCTCTCGCGGCACTGAGCCAGCGTCGATTGGGTCGCCGTTGCGGTCTGTAGCGCCGTCTCGCGGCCATTGCAGAGCCTGGGCCCGCCCGCCAACCTTACGCCCCGGGAAAGACAGGACGCAGCCTGTGGTGGGCAGCTTCGTGCCCATCCCGTCGATGTAGGCTGATGCCCGCGCCAGTGCCGCTTCCTTGTCGGCCTCAGTAGCAGCCGCCCAGGCGGCATTGCCACGGGCCTGGTGGTAGGCGTCAGCGCCAGCCACGGTACCGTAGTAGTCAGCCATCATCGCTCTCGAATAAGTGGGCGGAGAACCGCCCGGGGTGTGTTACGGGTGCTTGGCCAGCTCGGCCTGCAGCTCTTCCAGGGTGACGTCGTCGCCGACCTCGATGCCCTTTTCCTTGAGCTTGGCGATGGCATCAACCTTGGCCTTCGCCTCCACTTCAGCCAGGCGCTTCTGCAGAGTCTCAGGCTTGGCGTTGGCGCCAACCTCGATGCCCAGCGCTTTCAGCCTGGCCATCAACTCTTCCTTGGTCAGCTCGGCCGGCTCTCCAGCCTCGACCACCAGCACGCCGGACTCGACGTAGAACGCCAGATTCTGACGCTTGCTGTAGTCGACCCACTGCGGCACATCGATAGTGCCGCCAGGAAGCACCACGGAGCCGTCAGGGAGGCCGATGGGGGTCTTGGTATGGGTGTTGGTTACCTTAGCCATGCGCCCCCCTTAGATGCCGTCGGTGTAGCGGACTTCAGCAGGACGGCGGACGTCCACGCCGCCCAGGCGGAAGATGCCCGGGACTTCCCAGCGGATCGGGCCGGCCTGGTACACGGGCAGGAAGCGATGCGGCATCGGGATGTGCATCTTCAGCACCGACGGGTCGCGGCGGTAGCTGATCATGCGCGCGGTGTTGCCAGCGCCGGCGGTGTCCAGGCCGTTCAGGCCCTTGATCATCAGCGGACGGCCGGTGGTGGCGGTGTAGACGTTGTTCTTCTGCAGGTAGGTGAAGATCGACTCCAGGCCCTGCTCGTTCACCTTGCGGGTGGCCAGCAGCAGGAACTTGCTGTAGGGCAGCAGCAGGGTGTCGGAGAACGCGGTGTACAGGGTGCCCTGCGCCTGGACGGTCAGTGCGGTGTTCACGTCGGCCAGAATCTGGTCGGCGGTCGCGGTGGCCCAGTTGCCGGTCACTGCGGTGCCGGCGGTAACGCCTGGGAAGTTGAACAGCCCCGAGAAGCCTTTCGACGAATCGCCCAGGAGGGCGACGCGGTCGACCATCTCTTCGTAGGCGCGGCGCGCAGCCATGGCGTCATCGGCAGTCAGGTTGATGCCCAACATCTGCGCCTGACTGATCTCTTCCAGGCCGTAGCCATAGCCGATACCGGCCATGTGCACGTTGGTTTCGAACTTGGTTCGATCGGTGCTGGCCAGCGGGATGTCATCGGCGTTGCCGTTGATCCAGTCGGCCTTACCCACCTTGTCGGCCGAGTAGTAGGTGACGGTCTTGATCCACTCGGGAGCCGAGGTATCGACCGGAATCAGGCCCGGGTACTGGATGTCCGCATAGACGATCTCGTTCACCTGACGCTCGATGTACGAGGTCTGCGAGACCACGAAGCCCAGGGCGGCCTGAGCATCGAGGAGCTGAATGTGTCGCATGGTTTCTCCTTAGCCCAGGCGGACTTGAGCGATTTGGTTGGCACCGGTGGTGCTGGTGTCGAAGCGAGCGTTTGCCACCAGCACGTTGTCGGTGGCCACGTTGGTCCACACGCCGGTTGCCGGGACGAAGTAGACCGGGTCGCCTGCGGCAACCTGCACGGATGCGGTCACCCAAATAGCGCCCTTGGTCATTACGCGGGCCGATTCGTACTGGCTGTACTGGTTGGCCTCAGCCTTGACCGAGCGATCGCGTACGCTGATGCCGACAAACTTGGCTGCGGTGTCGCCGGTGGTAGCGGCGCGACCTGCCTTGTCGGCAGTGCCCTGGATGACCGGCACACCGAAGGCCAGGCCGCCAGCAGCCTGCACGGTGCGGGAGATCAGAGTCTTCGGGATCATGTCGACGATCATGCCCGGCAGGCCGGCGCGAATGGTCGCGGTATAGCTGGTTTGAACGGCCATTACTTGGCACCCCCTTTCCAGGCGTCGTTCAGACGCTGCTCGTAGGCCTGCTGGCCGTTGTCATTGGGCTTCGGCGGCTTGCCGTCCTGATTGATCAGGTGCTGGCGTACCGGGTCCTTGGCGGCGTCCTCGACCAGCAGGTCGAATCGCGCATCGATGTAGGCATCGGTCTTGCCAGCGATGGCGGCGTCGCCGATCTTGGCGATGACCACAGCCTTGCGGATTTCGCCGTCGGATTTGCCGGAGTAGTCGCCGTCGTGAATGGCCTTGGCCTTGGCGATCAGATCGCCGCGGGCCTTCACGCGCTCGTCGATCTGCGCGTCGGTGATCTGCTTGGCCTTCAGGTCGTCGATCTCGGCGTCTTTCTTGGCCAGGTCGGCGTCCTTGGCTGCCATTGCGGTGGCGTGAGCAGCCTCGGTGGTGCTCAGCTTGGTAGCAGCGTCGGCCAGGCGGCCTTGCAGGGTGGCGATGACAACGGCGCCCTGGTCGGTTACTTCAACCGGGATGCCGTCGACGGTAACCGTCTTCAGGGTCATGGGTCTTTCCTCGGGGGTTGGGGTGTGTTGTGGCCAGGAGTCGCCAATGCTTGCCCGGCTGCCGGCCCGCCCGCGTTGAACGATGGCGATGTGGTCGGCGATGATGTTGGTTTGCTTGGCCTGATACTTGGTGCCGTCCGGGGCTTCCCCGTCCTCCCAGACCAGTTCGCAGCTGTAGCCCACGCTCAGCTCGCGCTTGCCGGCCTGCACCGCGGCTACGGCGTCGCCGTCGGTGATCTTCAGGCCGATCTTCAGGTACTCGCCGTCGCGCAGCACCTCGTCGCCGGTCGTGCCCACCGCCACCTGCTTCCAGTTTGCGGCCGTGACCGGCTGACCCGGGTGATCGTTGGTCATCGGGATTTTGGAGAACGACTCCAGCGAGCGCTTGGAGAAAACCTCCTTCTCGTCGCGGTATACGTTCACGACCTTCAGGTCTGGCCGGCCTACCTCGGCGCCCAGATACTGCTGAATGCCAGTGCGCGCAGTAAGCGCAAAAGCTTCCAGGTAGCCGGAATCGTTCAGCCTGGTGTCGCCCAGGCTGACTGTGTCAGTGATGTGCATGGTTTACCTCAGGGCGTGGACGGAACGTCGTCAGGCTCTTCTTCCTCAGGAAGATCAGCGCCAAACTCAGCGATGGCTGCCTCCAACCCCGGCAGAACGCTCTGCTCGACCAGTAGCGTGGTGGCCGCCTTGCTGAGTGCGTCTTCAGGCCAGAGCTTCGTCTCGCCCAGGATCTTGATGGTCTCGGCAGTCTGCTTGCTGATCTCCGACCGCTCCTTCGCCGTCGGCTGCCAGAGGGGGTTCCACACGTAGTGAATCTGGGCCGGCCTGGAGCCGAGCGCCGAGCGGATCAGGCAGTCATCCAGCAGCTTCAATGCAGGCGTGATGTCCAGCTCCTGCAGCGCCTGAATGCGGTCGTAGTAGTTGCGCAGGTCAGCCTCACCGGTGGAGTTCAGGCCGGACGGCGACTGCCCTAGCAAGCGGGTGGCAGGGATGTCGGCGGCACCGGATACAGCCTGTAGAAAGCGGTCGATGATGTCGGGCAGCGTGCCGAAGCTCGCCGACTTGGTCTCGTAGTCCTCTTCCTTGTCGAGCAGCAGCGTCCCGTTGATGCCCTTGGCGGTGGCTGCCAGGGTGATTCGCTCCAGCACCTGCTTCCGGTATCCATCGTCCTGCAGGCTCTGCATGAAGTCAGGAATGCGGATAACGTCGACCTTGGCCTCGAACACCAGGCTGGCCACGTTGGCCATTGTTCCGTCCGACTGCTTGATGGCCTCGAACAGCGCCTGCAGCACCGAATCGCCCCAGCCGAAGATGTTGGCCGGCGCCAGATCGGGGTCTGGGTGCTCGGCGCCGGAGAAGATCACCAGTCGAGACGGGTGGATCTCCAGCTGGCTATCCGCAAGACGGTAGGCCTTGGGCTTGCCGAAGCGCTCCGACTGCGGATCCTGCTCAATCTCAGTCGGCGAAAGCTGCCGTCGGTTCATCACTGCCAGGTACTTGAGTCCGCCTGCCTGGATTCGGTCGGTGTTGAGCGGTGCTGCTGTATTGATCTCGCCGGTGCCAATGAAGATGGCAGACCCACCAAACAGCCTTGCCCTGGTCAGGGCCTGCTTCACCTTGGCCCGAAGGTCAAGGCGGGCTTCCTCGGCCTCGATCTTCTCGATTTGCTCCTTGTCAGCCTGCCAGGCCCGCCAGCGCCGCGTGCCGTCCAATGCCGGGATGTCCACGATCTTTCGGGGCAACCAAGCACCCCGGTAGGCGTTAATCAGCTGCTCATCAGTCAGGATCACCGGCGCATACGTCGAGCCCGATGCCTTGTCGCGCTCGGTGCCCAGGTTAGCCACCAGGTTCACCAGCTTGTCGCTGAGGTATCGGACTACGCCCATTAGGTAACACCTTCGTAGGAGAATCGGCCCTTCGCAGGCCATTCAACGTCGACGCAGTAGCCGATCGCGGTTGTGATGTGTTGGTACTGGTTCTTCTGGTCCTCTTGGAACGTCGAACCTTCTTGAAGCTGGACGGTGGCCAGGCCCTTGTGGCACCAGGGCGCGGTGACAGGATTGACGAACAGGCTGCTTTCGCCGGATGCGGTCAGGATCTTCGCCCTTACCGCGTTCTGCCTATCCTTGATGGCCGGGTGGGCAGGCTTGACCTTTCTCGTGTACCGCCAGCCGCTAGCCTTCAGCACGGCCTCGATGTCGGTGTAGTCCGAGGCATGCCCGTGCTTCTCGCCAGCTTTGCCCGCCGGGTCGCCGTAGATCAGCACATGCTTGTTCTTGTGGTCCTTGTATCGCTCGACGAACTCGACGGCAGCCTGACGCGAAATGGCACTGGTCAGCACGATCTCATCGAGCAGGTACAGGTCCTTGCCGTTGTTGCGCCTCACACCTATCGCGGATGACAGAGGCGTGAAGTTCTGGTCGTGCATCCACATCAGCTGCTCATGCGCCTCGATGGTCGCAGAGGTCTGGTTGTGCTTGCCGTAGTCCTCGTAGATCCGGCCCGAGGCAGTCTCGAAACTGGCCTCGAACTCCTGCTTGAACTGCTTTGGCGACATGGCGCGCTTCATTGCGTCCATGACGTCGGGCGGCAGGATCTCGGCTGACTTCCAGTGGAATACGCGGAAGTTGGGGTCCTGCCCAGTCTCGGCCTGCTGGCAGAGGTCGTAGTAGTGGTTCAGGCCATCCGGAACACCCAGAAGCCAGCACCAGGCCCGGTAGTCAGGCATGGTCGGGTTGACGGTGTTCAGCGCTGGCAGGATGTTGGCCTCCCAGGCATCTGGCTTTACGTCGGCGAATTCGTCGATGCCGCCGCCCGTCCACGGGATACCCTCAATGCGCTGCGGCTTGTCCAGGCCGATCACGTGAATCTCGCTACCGTTCTCCAGATAGATGATCAGGTCCGACTCAGATGGCCGGCGACCGTGCATGCTGGATAGCGTGAAGGCCTTCAGGTCGTCCCAGAAGATCTTCTTGGCCTGGGCGTGGGTTGGCGCAGCTGCGAAGTAGGGACCGCTGTATGCCGAAGCCTGCTTGACCAGGAAGCGCTTGAACCGCTCCGTCTTGCCGCTACGGCGCCCGGCAGGCACCAGAGGGAAGCGAATACCCGAAGGCACTGCATCCATCAAGGCGAGCTGTACCGGGTGATCCTTGAGCTTGTACCAGCGGGCCAGCTGGCGATCGAGCATCAGGTTGCCTGTATTCATCCTGGCAGCCTCGCAATCAGATCAGCAAGCAACTGGGCATTGGACGACTGGGATCCAGCCTGCATGGCCTTGAGCTCGGCCTTGCGCTTCTCGATCTCCAGCCTTTTCAGTTCAGTATCAAGCTCAGACTGACCGCCCTGCCCGAACATTCCCAGGTGCCGGCCGATGTCGACCAAGGCGCCTTTCTTGTCATGCAGTTTGACCTTCAGCCCTTCCTTGCCTTGTGAGACCTCGGCAATGGCGCCAGCAGTGTCGTCGTCGATCTCGGCGGAGTCGATCAGAGCAAGCCCGTGGTACGGCACCATGTCATCGGTGCCGCCCTCTTCTGCCTCGACCATGCGCACCATCGTCTCACCCCAGCGCACCACCTTGCGGATGTCGCTGAAGCCGATCTTGGCCAGTTCGCGCAGCACCATGTCCTGGGTTATGCCAGTACGAGCGGAGCGCGTTTCCATGCCCTTAGCGACTGCGGCAGAAACCATAACATTTGATAACAGGCGAGCACTCTGCACCTGCGCAGTCTTCTTGCTGTAGCCCGCACGGATAGCGGCCTGCGTGGCATTCAGGTCTATCAGGTATTCGTCTACGAAACGCTGCTGTTTTGCTGTCAGCGCCATAGGAAATTCCTTGAGACTTTGGTGCCTCGCTTTACTTGTGATTGAAGATTGATTGCGTTGGTGCTAAGCATCTGGCTTCTACTACAGCAAGGAGCACCTAAATGGTTTCGTACCCAGTCTACGTATCTAGAAACAGCTATCGGGGAAACGACAGACGAAAAAAAAACCAGGCCAGCCAGGACAATCAGGACGCCGCCAGAATCGAAGAGGCCTGCAATAGGCTCATCCAAAAGCAGACTCAGCCCGTTCAGTCCTACCTATGGATGGAAGTAAGCAGAGAGTCAGGGGTCGACTACGAAACTGTTCGTCGCCTTGGCTATAGCATTGATGGCGGATCCAATGGGTTCACTGCTACACGCCCTGGCATGAACCAGCAGGAGATAGAACGAGGAATGCGCGGCGAAGACGTATGACTATTAGCGCGCCACGAAACGGCGCACCTCGATTCTGTGGCGCGGATCACTCCGCCGGCTTGCAGCGCTCGCAGTCCAAGTGCCGGCAGATCCAGCGCTTGACCCGTGGCCACCAGGTGACCATGAAGATGTGCCGGACGCCAGCCATGGCCAGGGTCGTGTGCAAGGTGAGCACCGCAGTGGTCTGGCCGAAGAACAGGCTCTGGTTGCGGGCGGTGACGACGAATCCGCTGATGGCGATCGCTGAATAGATCAGCTTGCCGATCACCCCGTCTCGCACCCTTCCACTCAATACGCACCAGGTCGCCCAGAAGGCGATCAGCCCGCAGGCGATGGTGTTGATAGTTTCAAGACTCATGGCTGGTTGCCTCCCCCGAACCTTTGGCGGATCAGCGCCCAGAGGTCAGCGGCTTTGATGGCTCGGTTGATCGCGGCAAGCAGGGATCCGCCGAAGGTGCCGAGCAGGAAGCCGACGCCGGCCACAGTGTTGGGCTCGGTGACGCCGAGGTATGCGCTGACCATCCCGGTGAGGTACAGGGCGCAGGCCACGCCTGTGATCAGGAAGATCATCCAGGCGCGCCAATCGGTCAGGTCGTCCTTGTGCCACCAGCTGGCGACGATGACGCCGAACAAGCCGGCAATCAGCAGATCAAGCCTGTCGAGCAGGCGGTGAAATGACTCCATGCGCTCGACTCCATAGCAGGCACAATTTAAATACTACAAAAACGTTGTATTACCACAAAATCGTGGTAGAATGGACTCATCCAAACAACGAGGCGAGGTGATGAAGTACAGCGAGTTCAGACGATGGTTGAAGGCCCGAGGGGTGATCTTCGAAGCAGGTAAAGGAACAAGCCACTTCAAGATCTACTACAACGGCAAGCAAACGGTCTTTGCGGACCACGGCTCCAAGGAAATGAAAGAGCCAACCCGCAAAGGAATCATCAAACAGCTGGGGCTTGAATGAGCCCCAGCTCACTCGCTCGGATCATCTCGCCACAACAGAGGGCTGCACCATGTACGACTATCCCGTGATCATTCACGAGGACGAAAACCCAGGGGTTGCGGTTACAGCGCCGGACCTTCCAGAGTTCAACAGCGCCGGGGACGATGTCGCCGATGCGCTGCGTGAGTCTGTGGACGGAATAGAAACCGCCCTCTCCATCTACGTCGATCAGCGCCGTGTCATTCCTGCCGCTTCCAAGCCAGAGCAAGGGCAGTACGTTGTTCGGTTGCCTGCAGTCACTGTGGCGAAAATCGTGCTGTGGAACGAAATGATGGCCCGCGATATGCGCAAGGCCGATCTGTGCCGCCTGCTCGGCCTGGCGCAGACTCAGGGTGATCGCCTGGTCGACTTCCTGCACACCTCGAAGATGGAGGCAATCGAAAAGGCCCTGGCCGCGCTCGGTAAACGTCTGGTTGTGTCTGTCGAATCGGCCTGAATTTGCGTGGGTCTTTCCCCACCTGTCCGCCGAAGACCATCCCAGCGCCAGCACCCTACTGCACTGGTCTCGCCGATCCGGTCTCGCGCCACCCTGAAAGCATGTGAGGTCAGGGTGCGCGGGCTGCCGGCGTTTTTTCGTACACCACACTACCGGCTAGCAGTGTCCAGGCTGTCCCGTTAGGGCCTGCCCTGGCTGCAGTTGCGTTTCTTGCGAGCACAAAAAAGCCCAGCACTTGGCCGGGCTCTTGATTGGTGTTTGCCGAAGGCAAAACTGTAACAATGGCGATACGGTATCACCAGCCGAACGGGAACGCAATAGGGCCTCAAGCGGCCCTTTTCATTTCGTAGATTGCGGCGGCTACCGGGCTCAGTGCCTCCTTGTCCAGATCCTCACAGCAGTCGAAGGCCAGGCGGACGAATCCGGCCCAATCCCTCTCCCAGTTGGTCGACTCAAGCTTCACGTCGTAATGCGCGACCATCCATGCACGGAAGCCCTCGGGCGACTCCAGCGGATCGTCATTGGCCGACTGGCCGCCCTGGTGCATGTACCGATACCGGGCCATGACGCCCTTGACCACGTATTCGAGCTTTTCGCGCTTGGCCGCAGTCATGCGTGGCGAACGCTGCTGGACCATGAAAAATACGACCTCCTCCGAAGTTTCCTTGTCGTCCACGTCCAGGCGCGGCGCGTACATGAAGTGCCCGAACGCTTTGACGTGAGGTTTGAGCTTGTCGATCGCCGACTGCACACCACCAGCAATGACCTGGTGAGCAGCGTGACCTGCGTGGCGCTGCCGCTCCGTGGTCTGCACCATCGCCCCCAGCAGCCCGAGCTGCTCGATGAATGAACCCTGGCTATCCCAGGCCGTGTAAAGGCAGTCGTGCCAAGCTTGCCGTGCGCTGTTCAGTTGCATGCCTTTGCCCTCTTCTCCGCCCGGCGTACCAGGAACTCTTCTGCATATCGCTTGCGGCGCACCGCTCCCGCCCAGGACAGCGACACACCACCCACCACCATCAGGGTGGCCAAAATCAGAAATCCCCATGCTGGTGTCATGCAGCCTCCTTGAGCGCTTCGATACGGACGCGCACGGCGCCGCCTTTAGTGGTCTCCCGGCGCACGATGCGTAGGTCGTCGATCTGTTCGTCGTCACCCCAGACCCCGGCATGCGACAAGGCATCCAGCAGGCCCTTGGCGACGTTGTCGAGGTCACGCTTGCGCCTGTCAGGCGGGAAGCACTCAATCGTCACAGAGAGCCTGCAGGAGAGCTTCTCGATGGCATGCGGTATCGACCAGCACACGTCGGCGCGGTACTTACGGCCCTTCTCGCTGATTAGATGGCGGCCGGCTAGCTTGCCAGTGGTCGGGTGGCGCCAGTAGGTGTTCACGCTGGGCGGGTATGGCAGGTGCAGAGTAATCATGCAGCCCCCTTCACGGTCAGAATGCCGGCCCGAATCAGGGCCTCATGAGTCTCAGCGATAGCCCGAGGCATATCGGACCAGTCCACCTCGCCTTTCCCGCGGCCGTCGAGCACGTCATGGCAGGCGCTGCAGGCGTAGACCGCCACGGTGTCGAAGCCCTTCATTCCCATGCCCTTCTGCCCGCATGGCAGGTGGGCCAGCACGGTGGTTTCCGGGTTGAAGTTGCAAGTGCCTGGTAAACGGACGGTGCAGTCCTGGCCGCGGGCGCTCTCGCGGACCTTCTTGGATACGATCCTCATGCCGCCTCCTCGCTCAGCAGGTCGCCGAAGAACACACCCTTGCGGCTGAACTCTTCAACGATCCGGTCCGTGTACTGGCAGCCCTGGGCCCGGTCGAACAGCCGGGTGACCGGGAACCCATCTGGCCCGAACATGGCGCACGGTCCCATCAGGCGCAGCTTCACGTCGTAATCCAGGTGGATGAACGACTCAGCCCAGCCGGTGCGGAACTCGGCGCAGCCGGCGCGCATGATCGGCACGCCCAAGTGCAGCTTGCAGTAACGACGCACGTCCTCGATGTCGCCCATCTCGGTGCTCTTGGCGATCCGCTCGTACATGGCGAACCACAGGGCGTTCTGGTCCAGGGTGCGGTCCTTGCCTGGGCGCATGCTGACCACGACGAATTTCTTGTCGCGGAACAGGCGGGTGAGCATGGTGATCGCCTCGGACAGCTTGGCCTGGCTGTTGACGCTGATCTTCTCAGTCATGGGAAACCTCCTTGGCCATGGCCGCGTCGATCTTCGAAATAGCCGCTTGCCGCCTCGGGTGGCGATGGGATACCTGGCCGTTTTCATCCAGCAGCCCGCGCACTTCGGCTTCGTGAATGATGAATTCTCGAGCCGCCATGGCAGCGGAACGCAGCACCTCGTTATCGGACTTGAGCTGGTCGCGCTCGTTGCCCCGCTCTTCGGACGCGAAGCTCACGCGGTTGTAATTGGTGCACACCTGTTCATGCGAATCGCGCAACTGCTCGACCTCAGCGAGCAGGGCCAGGACGGTGGCCGGGCCGGCGGCGGCGATGAACCGATCATCGTCGTGATGCAGCCCATGTATATCGCCTGTCTTCCGATCCTCGTAGCGAAGATCACCAGCCTCGTACCAATCACCTGTGAGCGAAGCCTCAGCCAACGATTTGAGCTGCTCTTTGTCGACGGTCATCTTGTTGGTGTCCATCAGTGCTTCTCCTCGAGCTTGTTCATCAGCCAGGCGGTGGGGATGGCGGCCAGCAGGATCGACGGGCCTGTCATGATCGCCAGCTTCGCGGGCCACGACAGATCCAATGACACAGCAAACCTGACCCACAGGGTGACGGCCGCAGATGCCGCGATGATCACGGTCGGTGCCAGCACGATCATCAGCACGGCTTTGAGGTAGGTACGCATCACACCCCCTCCCCGGCCGGCTGCCCGGCGCGCTTGATGTTCAACTTGGTCAGCAGGTGAGCACGGCACGCGGCGGCGCTTGATGGGATCTGCTGGAGGCCAAGCAGGCGGTCCTGGCGTTGACTGGCGTACTCGTCTGCCAGATCGCTCAGGCTCTTCTGGCTGTCGTGGCCGATGCCGGTGGCGATGTCGCCCAGTGGCTCGCCGGCGACCAGCATGCGGATCGTGATGTCGTAGGCCCGGGCGAATACCTTCTCGGCGCGTTCTGGCTCCATATGGCCCAGGTTGTGCGCCTCGCACTGCAGGGCCGCGTGGCGCACCGCTGCGTGCGACCAGGTGCGGGAACCTGCCCTGCTGGGGTGGAAGTTCTCCAGCGCCTCTGCCAGGGCCCGCGCAAGAGACGGAATGCCCATCTCTTCCGGGGTCGGCTGGCACAGCTTGATGAACTTGCCGCTGCTCGGGGCGAAGTCGGTACCCAGCACCCGGCACTTCTGGATGCCGAAGCGGATCTGCTCGAGCGTGTTGATGCCCGCGGCTACGAAGGACTTGATCCAGCTGCGCTTGGCAGCCTTCAGCGCTTCGTCGTCCGGCCAGGCCTGCTTCCACGCCGGGAAGATGGCCTGCAGCTCCTTGAACAGGGCGTTGACCACTTCGGTGGTGCCCGGGTCGAGTTGCTTGGCCGGGGCGTGCACCTCGGCAGGCAGATTGCCGGACTTGGCCATGATCTGCGTCACGCTGCGCAGTTTCGGTTGTGCGCTCATAAGCCCCCCAGGTCATCAGCCCAGCTGGTGTCGTTGAAGTCGGGGCCGCTGGCCGGGCGGCGGGATGCGAACGGGGCTGCACCTGCCGGTTGAGGCAGTTCGTCTTCCCAGCGCCTGCCGTTCAGCCAGGTGGATGCGTGCGGGATGAACTGGCCGCCGTCCTTGGTCCAGTCAGTAGAAACAGTCCAGGCAGCCAGGGCTTTGGCCATCAGGTTGAACAGGTCGGCGGTGACCTTGAGCTTCGCCCATGACTTCTCAGCCGCGGACTTGCCGACTTTTCGTGGGTACAGCACCCAGAACCGATCGAAAGCGACCAAGTCTGGAGCGTCAGCGACCTTAAGCTTTACCGGTTCCTTGACTGGTTCAGAAGAGTGACTGGTTCTGGGGGCAGCTCCTGCCCCACCCCCTGGGTTATCTCCTGCCCCAGGTGGGTTATCTCCTGCCCCACCCCCTAGGGCAGGAGCTGCCCCACCCTCAAGTGCCAGGTGGAACACGTTCGACTGGTTCAGCTCTCCCTTGCGGCGAAACTCACGGCGCAGAAGGCCTGACTTTTCCAGTTCACGGATGTGCACCTTGACCGTCGAGCGTCCAATCTCGCACTGATCAGCGATGTGCTGATACGACGGCCAGCACTCGCCCATGTCGTTGGCGTTGTCAGCCAGCTTGATGAGCACGAGCTTGCGCAGCGGATTGCCGACCTTGGTCTTCATGGCCTTGACCATCAGTTCCATGCTCATGGTGAAATCCCCGACTGCACGACAAATCCGGCGACGATGATCCAGCCGCACAGAGCAAGAGCCCGAAACACATCAAGGGCGCGCTCAGCCTTCTGGGCACGCCTCAAATACGCCATTTTTTCCTCGATCACCCGGTCGAAGAGCTCTTCGATCTGATCGTACTGGTCGGGAGTCATGCCCCACCTCCAGATACGACCAGGCTGGCCAGGTCTGCGAACCGGTCGACGTACCAGTGAGGCTGCGTTTCTCGAGGGCACTGGGGACTGGTGAGGTTCTTGCCGTAGCGCAGCCCCTTATCGGTGATCGACCAGAAGTCGACCATTTCCTGCTTGGAGTTTTTGCGCTGCAAGACCTTGAGCACCCCGGCCTGCTGCAGGGCCTTGTTGAATGAGGCTGGCGACATGCGGATGCCGTTGTCCTTGAGCAAGGCGGTCAGCGCTTTGGTTGGCAAAGAGCTTCCGCCAGCCGCGTCAGCAGGCGCATCCACCGCATAGCTTGGCAGGAACTTCGGGTCGAGGCCGTTGCTCTCGGCGATCTTGGCGAGCATCTGCACTTGACAGGACGCAGCGGGCTTCAGTAGGCGTGTGAAGCACTCCATGATGGCGATTTCGCCTATGACCTTGGTACCGTTGGCCATTACCGCCTGGCGCGCCTCGGACTGGCCTTCTAGCTCACGCCAGCGGCGAACCACGGCATATCGCATCCGTGCGCTGTAGCCGGTCATTAGCGTATCTGTCAGATCTCGATCAAGGTGAAAAGCAGTCGTGTATCCGCGCCCGTCCTTGTCCTCTGTGAGATGGCCCAAAATTGGACCATCCTTTTCGAGGTCTGCGATCATCTCCCGGATGTCACGAATCACATGCTTGTGCGCTTTTCGCGTGATGCTCGCGATTTCCTTCGATGACATCGTGCGCGCCACGAAATCGTGGTTTGCATTTTGTGGCGCGAGGGCCACGGTATTGATTTGGCTACCAAGGTGCATATATGATTGCCTCGCACATGTGTTACGAATGCAGTACAAGAAGCCGGTCTAGCCACCGGCTTTTTTGCGTCTGCGGTTTGGGTGTTGGTGTTTTCAACGGCAGTTCCTCATGAGTCCCTCAGGGGCTTATTAGCCCTTGCGAAACGACCGAACATTGCTTCGGCCAGGCTCTGTTCTCGTCATCCGGTTGAGAGCCTCATTGATGATTTGTGCCGCCAGTTGCTCAGGGGTTAAGCCCTTCTGCCTGGCGAGATACGCCAGATCCGAATTGCCCTTCCCGTCGAGCTGGATCTCCAGCTCTTTGCTTTCTGGCACAGGGCCTCCTCGGCCACTTCAGGCCACGTCAGTCTTCGCGTTAAGCTCTTGCATCATCTGGTCGAGACCGCGCTCCAGAATTTCCCTGGCGAGCACTGCCTTCTGCGTGCGCTTGAAGCGAGCCATCGCCGACAGCAGATCGTCGGCAGCCTCATCCAAGCGAACCTTGGTGGGCTTGTTGTGCAGGTGGTCGGGGTCGAAGTACGACACGGTGGGTTCCTTTGTGGTTGAAAGTGGTTAAGCGGCGGAAAGCGCGTGGGTCGGGTTGCTGTCGATCTGGCTCCATGGGAACGAAGGACACAGATCGGCACGATTCACAGCGCCATTCGTAAGCGCCTCAATCTGTAGTGCGCGCTTGGCTGGGACCGTGCGCTCTCCTGAACACCATTGGTTGACGGTGGGTGCCGCAACATTCAGCCGGCGCGCCAATTCCGCCTGGCTGCCCAGCACGCGGGATGCTTCTTTGGCTGCTTCTGCTGATTTCATGAGTTCTCTCCTGGAGATTTACCGATGAATATAAGGCATTACCTTATTTCGTACAAGCCATTGCCTAACCACGCTGGCGATAGGCCTAATTAGGCAATGCTTACCGGACCAGAATTAGGCGCAGCCATTGATGCTGCGCGGATCGCCAAGGGCGTATCTAAGAAACAGCTCGCAGACGACTTCCAGGTGAAGCCTCCGTCGGTACAGGGCTGGGTGAAAAACGGCCGGATCGACAAGTCCAAGCTGATGGACGTGATCGCTTACTTTTCTGACGTGGTTGGCCCTGAACACTGGGGGCTTCGCCCTGGCTTCTCCTACGAGAGCATTCAGGACGTCACTTCGGAACCTGTCGCAGAGCCGGCGCCAACCTCAGCTGCCGACATGGTTCGCGCCATGCTCGCCAAGCAAGGCAAGAACTTGTCGGATTCGGCGCGCGCGCAGTTGATTGCAGCCGCCGAAGCGACCGATGAGGGAAATGTGATTACCGTAGATTTCACCCGGCCTGGCCTGGTCGGGGACGAAGTCCGGATCGCTCACTACGATATCCGCGCTGCAATGGGTGGCGGCCAACTCCCCCACGACTACCCGGAAATGCTCAAGGACATTCGCGTCAGCCCCAGTCACCTGAGGGAAATCGGCGTTGAGTTCGATGAGTACTACCACCTGAAATTGGTCACAGGCTGGGGCCAGTCGATGGAGCCAACAATCAAGCACCGAGACCCGCTGATCGTGAACATCAACGTTCGCGACTTCGTGGGCGATGGTGTGTACCTCTTTGTCTGGGATGACCTGCTCTACATCAAGCGCCTGCAGGTGGCTGATGAGGAGCACTACGAGATGATTTCGGACAACCCGCGACATAAGGATCGGCTGATCCGCCGGGATATGACCTACATCCAGGCCCGGGTGCTGCTGGTTTGGAATGCGCACCTGGTATGACGCTCCGCACAACCTCGCATCAGTACTTTCGCTTAACATCGGGATTTAGCTAAATGGACGTCAAGCAAACTGGAGGGGTTTTCTCCGAGGATGTTGTCAATCAGACCTTGAGCCTAACCACCCAGCAGATCGTGGATTATGCTCATGCTGTCAAATGCGATAGGCCATGTGCTGCGTGTGGAGCTCAAGACTGGCACGTCCCCCATTTTAATCATTCACCCGTCATCTTACGCGCTCCGAATGTGCGCGATAACTCAATGGCAGAATGGCATTTCCAGATGGTATGTCAGGTTTGCGGCTGTAATCGTTTGATTAGTGCTAGCTACGTTTGGACTCATTTCTTTGCCGAAGAGGCTGACAAAAATTGAGCGGAAATCTTTTCCAGTTCCCTGCTGTCCAGTCCGGTGACAGAGGTGCAAATGGAGGCCATACTGGCGGCAACGGAGGAGGATCAGACTTGGAAGCTCGCGTTGCAAGACTCGAAACCCATGTCGAATACATCCGGCGCGATCTGGATGTAATGACTGCGGACCTGAAAGAGGTCCATAGCGATTTGACATCGATCAAGCGTCGTATGGCCTATCTCGGCGGCGCAGGCTTTGTAGTGGCCGGAATATTTGCATGGATCATCAACAACCGATTCGATGAGGTTGTAAAAATCCTGACCAAGGTTTCCGGGTAGCATCCCGGAGAGCCCGCCTCGGCGGGCTTTTTCATGCCCGTCAGAAAGGCGCCTCCTCCTCCACCTTCTCCTCTTCCCAATCCTTATCCACGGCAAGATCGTCTCGATCTTCGGCGCTCTGCTCCTCCCACCGAACCGTCACGCTCTCGTCGTCGTTGAACGTCAGGTCCAGCTCCGGCGTTTCAGCCAGCAGCCCCATCACCTCCTCCCACTCCATGTCTCCATCCGTGTCCAGGCGATGAATTGTCACCCAGCGCTGCGACTGCGCGATCGGGTGGTTGATCATCGACGACACCCTCAGACCCAGCCGTTCAAGGGCCGTCATCTCTTGGCGCGCTTGTGGGGTCGACTTCTTCTGCTTGGCCATACCTTCCTCCATTAACTGTACATCCATCCAGTATTAGGCAGAGCTTACCCGAGCCATCGAACGATGCAAGCCCGGAGAGCGGATTAGGCACTCATGAAAAAAGTTAGGCATTACCTATTTACAAGAATTAGGCATTGGCTTATCGTTCAATCCATCGAGGCGCTACACAGCCCCTCGGGAGGCCCTCAAGCCTCACCGCTCTTTACACAACCTGACGTGAACCCCTCGACGTACCGGCAGCCGCCGGTGGCAACCAAGCTAAACCGTCGACCATGCAGCCTCTGGATAGCTGCCGTGCTTCCACATGCAAGCACGCGAAATCACCCGCCCAAACTGGCAATGCATCGAACACGAAATGTGCGGCGCCGGTGAGAGACGACTCGGTAGCGGTGGGTGGTGGAGAAAAGAGATTTCACTGATGCAGCTTGGCGACAGGCTGCATTGGGAAATCAACCGCCCTGGAGGGCAAGATGATGGAAGTTGTGTTTCTTGCAGACAGCGCCTCGGTCGAGGCATGGAAGCTGGACAAGATTCGGGTGGTTGTTGAGGTTGAGCCAGAAGCTCTACTGGAAGATCTGGATGTCGAAGACCGCGTCAAAGGCCTGGACCCGCACGAAGTCATAACTGCGATTGGCATCGGCAAGGCCCTCAGCTCTCTTGATGAGTCTGAGCTGACCGAATGGATTCAGGGTAGCGACATCGACCCAATCGACCTACTCAACGCAATTGGCCAAGAGTCGATCTATGAGTGGATCAACTCGCAAGAGTAACAACCAGCGCCACGTCAGCCTGACGTTAACTGCCCGATGCCCTGCTCCCCATCGCAGGCTGCACCGGAGTGTAATCTGTGAGACGTGGCCGCTGAAACCCAAGCGCCAAGATGGATGCGCCGAAACGCGGAAACGGGGCGCTCAATACCAGATCACACCCCGATGCAGAGAAGCGCCCAGCTCCGGGCGCGGTTACCGAAGTACCTGTGGACGTCCCTTCCCTCGCACTGGGGGTAAACGAATTGCGCCGCTGGATGGGTCCACGCCAAGCCAGCTGCCGGGGTAGCGCCCGGCCTCTGCATCCCCTTCCCTTCACTTCGACCGCATTAGGCAGGCGCCAGGCCACCTTTCACGGTGGGTTTGGTCACCCGCGCCTGGCTCCTGGCCAATGCGGTCGCGTAACCCACCTTGAGGTCGCCATGTACTCGAATAATCCACAGTGCTGCAACAAGCCGAGCCGTTTTGAAGGCCGTATGCAGCGGAAGGCTCGCAAAGCTCTGCGCATGAAAGCGCTGCAGCTTGCCGCTTTCACCAAGTAACCCACCACCTGGAGGCGACCATGAGTCGCGAGCATGAGCTGTACGCAGACAGCGCCCAAGCGCGCGAGGTCGACCGCCAGTACCAGCTTTTCGGCGATACCAGCTGGGCGGATCACCTCACCTCGAAGCAGGCCCGGGCAAACAACGAGGCTTGGAACACGATGATCCGCGAGCGTGATGAGCGCCAACGCGCAACGAGCCGACGCGTCATTGCCTCGGCTCTCGACAAGATGGAAGCCATGTGCGGCACAGGCGCCGCCCGGAGGACAGCATGAACAGAGGCACACGCCAAGAGGTTGTGGCCATCATCGACTCTCGCTTCGAGGCGATTGACGCCTCATTCAGTGAGGGCCTGCGCGGTGAGCTGATGATGGCGATCGACCTGGCCGGGCTAACCGGCGCAATCGACCTTCCCAAGCAGCGCTGCTACACGGAGCGCTTGAACCGGGCGATCGCCCGCAACAACGAAGCATGGCTGGAAGCGAACGGGAGGGTGGCATGAGTACCGCGCCTGTGAAGTCCCTCATCGACGAGCAGCTTGAGCAAATCGAGCGCACCCTGGCCGTGATCAGCTTTGGCATCCCTTTCAACGAAACCATTGGGCTCCCGCGCGACATACCGGTCGCCAGCCTGAAACGGCAGCTGAGTGCGACCATGAAGGGTCGGCGAATCGCTGTCAGGGTGAGGCCATGACCAAATACCAGCGCGCCCGCCGCATCGCAACCTGGCGTGGCTCCTTCCTCGCACTGTCCTTCTGCACCGGGTGGCTTCTCCTAAGCGCCTGGGCTGGCTGCATCACCCAGTAATCACACTTTTCAGCGCCGGCCGCATGCATGGCGCGGGAGATTCGCATGTCTGCACAAACTGAACTGGCAGCGGTACCGCCGAAAGAATCCGCGCTTCAGGTATTCCAAGCTGCCAACGGCCTGGACCCGTATCTCCGGAAGATCCGCGAAGAGATCGACGCCTTCGTTCCAGACGTAACAACCCGCAAGGGTCGTGAGGCAATCGCCTCAATCGCCTACAAGGTGGCTCGATCCAAGACCGCACTGGATAACGTCGGCAAGGACCTGGTGGCCGAGCTCAAGGAAATCCCGAAGAAGGTGGACGCCGAGCGCAAGCGAATGCGCGACCTTCTGGATGCGTGGCAAGAGGAGGTTCGCCGACCACTTAATGCTTGGCAGGCCGCCGAAGATGACCGGATAGACAAGCACAACGAGCGGCTGAACTGGCTCAAGTCGCTCTCGGATGACCTGGGCAGCCTGGCATCGCCCCAGCTCAACGGCCTCATCGCAGAAGCGGAAGGCATGCAGCTCGGCCCGCACTGGGAAGAATTCGAAGCGGAGGCCGCTAGGGCGAAGGACAAGGTTCTGGCTGAGCTCCGCGCTGCGTTGAAAAAGCGCGAGGCGCTGGAATACGAGCAGGCCGAGCTGGCCAGATTGAGAGCCGAGTCCGAAGCGCGAGAGCAGAAGGAGCGCGAGGAACGAATAGCCCGTGAGGCAGCAGATCGAGCACGGCTTGAAGCGGAGCAGAAGGCGCAGGCCGAACGGGAGGCCGCACAGCGCCGCGAACTGGAAGCCAAGGCTGCCGCCGAGCGACGCGAGTTGGAGCTGAAGCTTCAGGCTGAACAGGCCGAGCGCGCCAGGGCGCAGGCCGAAGCCGACCGCGTGGCCGCCGAGCAGCGGATGGAGCAGGAGCGCCAGTCAGCAGCACTGCAGGCTGAGCGCGACATTGAACTAGCCCGCGAGGACGAGCGCCGCCGCGCCGATGCCGCTGCCGCCGAGATCCTCAGGCAGCAAGAAGCCCGCGAGGCCGACAAGGCGCACCGCGCCAGCATCAACCGCTCCGCCCTAGAGGCCTTCGTCGCCGGCGGCATGACCGAGGAATGCGCCAAGCAGGCTATCACCCTGATAGCCCAACGCAAGATCCCCAACATCGCCATTTCCTACTGAGGCGCCACATGAACACCACACCCCGCCTGGCCGCCCAGCTCGACTGGATGACGGTCGGAGCGTTCTCGCCTGAGCGGTACCAGGGCGATGAGCGCAAAGAGTACGAAGACGAGGCCGCTCGCATTGAGCGGCAGTGGGACAACCAACCGAACTGAGGGCATCCCAATGTTCAAGAAAGCCGAACGTAAGCAGGCAAGGCTACGGCTAGCACTTACCGGCCCATCTGGATCAGGCAAGACCTATTCCGCGCTGCAACTGGCCATCGGCCTGGGCGGCCCGATCGCGGTAATCGATACCGAGCACGAAAGCGCCTCGCTGTACGCCGACCTGACCGACTTCGATGTCACGGGGCTGAGCGCACCGTACTCGCCGGAACGGTACATCGAGGCCATAAAGGCTGCAGAGGCAGGCGGCTACTCGACGCTGATCATCGACAGCTACTCCCACGAGTGGGTCGGTTCCGGTGGCTGCCTTGAGATCAACGACACGATCGCCAAGCAGCGCTACAAGGGCAACACCTGGTCGGCTTGGAACGAGACGACGCCGCGCCACCGCAAGCTGGTCGACACCATCCTGACCAGCCCGCTGCACATCATCTGCACGATGCGCAGCAAGACCGAGACGGTCCAGGGCGAAGGCAAGAAGATCCTCAAGCTTGGCATGAAGTCCGAGCAGCGTGACGGCTCTGACTACGAGTTCACCGTAGTGCTCGACCTCCTCCACGACGGCAACGTTGCCGTGTCCACCAAGGACCGTACCCGGCTCTTCGATCAGCCTGAAGTGATCAGCCCGGATACCGGCCGGCGCCTCTTGGCCTGGCTGAACGATGGCAAGTCTCAAGCTGATCTCCAGGCTGCGGCACTCGACGACGCCCTGTCGAAGATTCCGATCACAGAAACGATGCAGGAGCTGCAGAGCGTGTTCTCGGCAGCCTATCGCGTCCTCGAGCAGTCCCCTCACCTCCTTGCGCAGTTGAACGCCGCGAAGGACCAACGCAAGTACGAACTTACCCCTCAGGAGCAATCGGCATGAATGCCTTCATCTTCGACAGCGAGACCACTGGCTTCAACGAGCCGCACTTGGTAGAGGCCGCCTGGCTGCAACTTGCAGCGATCCCCGGCCTGCCAGTGGCTGGCGAATTCCTGCAGCGCTATAAACCGGGCAAGCCGATTGAGCTCGGCGCCCTGGCCACCAGCCACATCCTTGATGAGGAACTGGCGGATTGCCCGGACCATACCGAGTTCGCGCTGCCTACCGAGGTTGAGTATCTGATCGGTCACAACGTCGACTACGACTGGGGCGTCATCGGCCAGCCAGCGATCAAGCGGATCTGCACCGCAGCCCTGAGCCGCCGACTGTGGCCAGACGCCGACTCTCATTCGCAGTCGGCGATGATTTACCTGCACTACCGCGAGCAAGCTCCGGGCCTGCTCCGCAATGCCCACGCGGCCCTGGATGATGTGAAGAACTGCCGACTGCTGCTGGTCAAGATTCTCGATGCCCTGGCTGGCGAGCTGGGACGCCCGGTGGCCGACTGGGAAGAACTCTGGAGTATCTCCGAAGATGCCCGCATCCCGACCGTGATCGGCTTCGGCAAGCACCGCGGCACCAAGTTCAGCGATCTGCCGGCCGACTACCGCCGCTGGCTGCTCAACCAACCTGACCTCGACCCGTTCGTTCGCAAAGCACTGCAGCGCTAGGAGGCAACATGGCTCGCGGAGTAAACAAAGTCATCCTGGTCGGCACCTGCGGCCAGGATCCAGAGGTCCGCTACCTGCCGAACGGCAACGCGGTCACCAACCTGAGCCTGGCCACCAGCGAGGCCTGGACCGATAAGCAGACCGGGCAAAAGGTCGAGAAGACCGAATGGCACCGCGTGGTGCTGTTCGGCAAGGTCGCTGAGATCGCCGGCGAGTACCTGCGCAAGGGGTCGCAGTGCTACATCGAGGGCAAGCTGAAAACCCGCGAATGGGAAAAAGACGGGATCAAACGCTACGCCACAGAGGTGCACGTCGACATCAACGGCACCATGCAGCTGCTTGGCGGCCGGCCTGACAATCAGGGCGGCGGCCAGCAGCAACAGCGCCAGCCCCAGCAGCAACGGCAGCAGCCTCGCCAGCAGTACAGCCAGCAGCGCCAGGCGCCGCACCAGAACCAGCAGGCCGCGCCGCCCGACCAGGAAAGCTTCGACGACGACATCCCGTTCGCCCCGCTCCACCACCTGGCAGGTGGATAGCGATGGCCATCTCAATCATTCCCGACTTGGTTCGACGCCAGAAGGAGCTGGAGCATCATCTGCGGCTGCTCTTCAACCGTAGCTGCCAGTGGAGCCGCGCCGAGCGAGTGCGAGGCGCCTCCACAATCGAGAACTTGACCCAGCAGCTGGTCGAGATAACCGACCAGATCGACACGGCACGCGGCACATGAAGCGCATCAACAACCTGGTCCGCCAGCGCCGGCGGCAAGAACAGTTCCACCTGCCGCCCAGCGGCCTAACGGAGCACAGACATGCAGAAAGCACCCTCTGGAGTGGTAACCCTGCCGGCCTGGATGAATCGGCCGGTCAAGAAGCTGTACAACACCCGCAGCGGCGGCCAGTACCGGCCTGATGATGTGGCCCTGGCCTTCGCGCTGAGCCTGCGGGAGCACGACAGCGCCGATCACCTGCGCCGACTGGCCCGGCGCCTGGTCGACAAGGTTTGCCTGGAGCATCAGCCGAACATGAAGCGCTTAGCCCGCGAGCCAGACGATGCCGAGGTGTTTGCGGCTGCGCTCAAGATCATCAACCGGGTGTGCGACCTGCTCGACATCGGGCCAGGCACCAGCTTTGTGCGCAATGGAGGCGATGATGGCTCTGACGCAGCAGCAGCGTGACGAGAAGCGCAGGGCCAAGGCCGAGCGCCTGCAGGAAGAAGACCTGCGCATGAAAGCCCGCCCGGGCACCCGCCAAGCCCTGGCCGAAATCATGGAATGGGCCCAGGTCGAGGAAAACGGCGAGGCAATGACCCTGCTGATCCACCGCATCCATGAATTAGGGCCTGAAGCGGCCCGCCACTTCCTCAGTGCGCCGCGCCACGAAATTGTTGTTTCGGATTTCGTGGCGCGGCGTCTTGACCAGTTCCGCATTGGCCGAGAGCTGCGAGCCCCTGACCTGATGCTAGGAGACGACCCGGACGATACCGGCCTGCTGTTGCTCGCCAACGCATGACCCCGCGCTGCCCGGCAGCTCTTTCCCCTATTCAACGACAGGGTCGGCGCCCAGGCCTTTTCGGTAGCGGGCAATGACGATGATCTGGCGCAGGCAGATGACCACTTCCTTCTTCAGCTGGTCATCCGGCAGACCGATCTTTTTCAGCATTGCCTGGGCTTCTTCCTCGATCGAGGCAAGGGCCTCGGTATCGCTTTTCAGTGTCATGGCGACCTCCACAGGTCGAATCAGCCATGAATTGATAGCTCACCAGAACCACGAGCGCCACGCGGCGCCTTCCCCTATTCAACGATAACGCCTCCCCGGCGAGGAGTCGCATGGCTGCGTATTACAACGAAATCGACCCATACGCGGCTCAGTGGCTGCGCAACCTGATAGACGCCGGCCACATAGCGCCAGGCGTCGTAGATGAAAGGAGCATCGAGGATGTCCGGCCAAGCGATCTTCTCGGATTCACCCAGTGCCATTTCTTCGCCGGCATCGGCGTCTGGTCTCTCGCTCTTCGAAGAGCCGGATGGCCAGATGACCTTCCTGTTTGGACCGGCAGTTGCCCCTGCCAGCCTTTCAGCGCGGCAGGCGCTGGAGGTGGGTTTGAGGACTCAAGGCATCTCTGGCCAACTTTCGCCTGGCTCATCAGGCAGCGAAAGCCTCCAGTCGTCCTTGGAGAGCAGGTTGCAAGCAAGGCTGTCGAACCTTGGGTCGACCTTGTACACGCTGACCTGGAAGCCATGGATTACGCCTTTGGGGCCATCGCGTTCCCGTCTGCGGGCGTCGGCGCGCCGCACATCCGAGACCGACTTTTCTGGGTGGGTCACGCCAACGACGCGCGACCACAAGGACACCCCGGGGATGGTGGCTCAGCGGGACGGGGCCGATCGAGTGGACCAGCTGCCACGGCAAGCCTATCTGTGCGGCTGGCCAACCCCGCTGGCATCGAACACGAACGGGGGGATGGCGAACAGGGGCATGAGGATGGATGGCCGGGACCGGGGCCCTGGCTTGCACGATCTGGCGAAGATAGTGGGCCCGGCCCGGTTAACGGACTGTGGTCAGCTTCTGACTGGCTCCTCTGCCGAGATGCCAAGTGGCGCCCAGTTGAATCCGGCACATTCCCGCTGGCTGATGGGGTTGCCGGCCGAGTGGGACGCCTGCGCGCCTACGGAAACGCCATCAATGCTGAAGCGGCAACGCAATTCATAGCTGCCTATCTCGAATCAATTTGACGCCGAACGGCGAGGTATCCCATGCCCACAGAAAACCGATCCAGCACCATCGAGCAGCATGACCATATCGAGGGGATCATCGATATGGTAAGCGTGCCGCGCTATACGCTCGAAAACATACTCAAAGATGGCAGCTGAAAGCCGGAGGTCTATGCGTCCTTTCGCCAAGCTTATCAGGATATCCGCGCACTGCTGGACCAGCCAGCGCAGCAGCCGCATGCCGAGCCGATAGCCTGGATGGTTGGTACTGCCATCTGGTGGACCAAAGAAGAGGCAGAGAGGGATGCGGCGGCGACTGGGCTGCCGATTGTTGGCCTGGGGCCGATGTCCGGCGTAGCGCCTGCCGAGCAGCGCCAGGGCGAGCCGTATGGCTGGGCTCACGACGACGGCAAGGAGTTCACCACTCATGCCGATCATGCGAGCGACTTGCAGAGAGAGGGCATTCAGATGCTACCGCTCTACACCCACGCCGATCCTGGCGAGGTTGAGCGGCTGCGCACCGTCATAGAGCAGCAGAGGAGCTTGATCGCATCGCTGCGCGAAGAACTGGTCGAGTCGCGCAGTATCGACGCCCGCGCAGAGCCGGGCCCGACGATCTGGGACTGTCGACCTTGCCAGCTGGAGCAGCCAACGGCCCGTCCGTGCGATGTCTGCGGCGGCAAGACCGAACTGGCCGGCGCCAAACCCTGACCGGAGCACATTTGTACTCCACCCAGCTGTAACCCCTCGCCCCTCTATTTAGAGCAGGCCGCGTGCTTATCCGTTGCAGCCAGGCCCTCGGTAGCGATGCGGCGAGCGCGCCCCACGCCCCAAGCCAGTGCTCTGGTCATCGACTCGCCTGGGCGGGAGTCGAAAGCCTCTTCGTGAAGCGCAGTGCCAGCCGGCGCATACACGCCGATAAACATTTGCGTGTCACCCGTGCGCGAGAGCCTCACCTGGACATCGATAAACGTGCCGTCATCGAGAGTTTCGTCGTGCTCCCGGTGGTGGAGCGTTGGGTCAGCCCATTGCCAATAAATGTCTCCGCGAATCCGCATGCCGCCTCCTACGACTTCAGCTGTACGCATCAACCCACCATAGCCAAACCGAAGCGGTTCGCAACCGCACCTGCCTGTTTCGTGATCTGAATCAGACTATTGGCCATCACCATTGCTCCTAACCCCTCTCCCCTCTATTCACTGCCGCGATATGGCGGCCAAGGAATCGACATGCTCGAAAGGACACCGATCAAGACGGAGGCCGAGCTGTGTGCGGCCTTCATCCAGTCGATGAACAAGCAGGCCGATTGGACCTGCTACCCCGAAGCTGCGGGCTTCGACATCCTGGCCGTGCACACCAGCGGTCGACAGATCGGCGTCGAGGCGAAGATGAGCCTGAACGCCAAGGTGGCCGACCAGATCCTGCCGAAGGACTACGAGAACTTTTACGGCAGGCCTGGCCCGGACCATCGAATGGTGATCGTCGGAAAGGCCAGCGAAGCCAGTTACGGAATCAGCCGCATGTTGGGCCTGCTCGGCGTTCCGGTTGTGCTTCCCCGCTGGATGTCTCGTGGCGGCGACAAGTCCGGATGGGAATTCGATGTGCGCTGCGTGGACAACCGGGACTGGATGTCGTTCTTCGTCAACGAAGAGTATCTGCACCTGTTCGACTGGAACCCGGCCGAACGATGCCGAGTGCCAATGGTGGTTGGTGCGCACCAGGCCGGCGTCCCCTCCCCGGTGAGCCTCACACCCTGGAAAGAAGCGGCGCTGCGGGTGATCGCCTTGATGCGCTCGCAAGGTCACATCGCGGCTAAGCAGATCCAGGAACTCGGCATTAGCCCGACCGCCTGGACGCGACCAAGGGGCATCGACCCTGGCTGGCTCGATCGCGGGTCAGTGCGTGGAACCTGGATCGAAACCGAAAACATGCCGCCGTTCGACAAACAACACCCCGAGGCCTACGCCATTGTCGTTGCTGAACTGGCTGCCAAAGCCGACCCACAACTGGAGCTCACCGCATGACCCGCCTCGCCCTCTGCCTCCTGCTGCTGGCCACCGGCGCCAGCGCAACCGAGAACGTCATCGACGTGCAGCACGACAGCCAGCGCGGCGTCACCTGCTACCTGCTCAACGGGGTCGGCATCAGCTGCATCCCCGACAGCCAGCTGCAGGCCAGCAACGAGCGCCAGCTCTCCCCGCACGAAACACAACCCGAACCTACACCCGCACTGGCGCCTGGGCGCTGGATTGATGAGAGGTATCAGCTGTGAGCAAGATCGATTGGAGCAAGGCGCCTGAATGGGCTGATGGCCACGGCCTGGTCGCCCACCACGGCATCACCGAGGTGTGGATCAACATGGAGCAGTACGCCGTGGTCGGCGCCGAGGATCGCGCCTATCCCTATGGGGGCGGCACCGGCGATCACCGGCACAACTTCACGCGGGGCCAGGTGCAGTACATCACGGCGCGGCCGGCGCGCTGGGATGGCGAAGGCCTGCCGCCGATTGGCCAGAAGATCGAAATGAAGAACAAGCGCTCCACAGAAGATTGGGCTCGGCCTGGTTTTCAGGAAGTGACCATCACTGCCATGGGCGCACAGCTGTTTTTGGTCACTTATCGCGAGGGCGGCGAAGAAAACTGCGGCCACCTTAGTGAGTACGAATTTCGGCCGCTCAGTTCTCCTGAACAACGGGCGGCGGAAGAACGCCAGCGTGCTGCGCGACAAATGTGCCTTGATGCCGGGCATGAATCACCAACACCCGGGCAGATCAATATGGGCCTGAGGCTCTACGACGCCGGCTACCGCAAGCAGGTGGCGCCATGATCGAGCAATTCACGCTTCACGAACTCGAAGCAGCGCTCAAAGGCCGCGCCATCCCTGGAGACCTCCGCTGCGGCGAATCCATCGCCCAGTACCTGTACCGCGAGATCCAGCGCCTGGCCAAGGAGCGCGACACCCTCCGCGAAGATCGCGACGGGCTGCTCGAAGCCGGCGCCCACCTGCTGTAACCCCTACCCCTACAACTCAAGCCCCCGACATGCGCGGGCGAGGATTCTGCATGCTCGAAAACATCGAGGTGGTGCGCATCAAGCGCTTCGCCAGGAACACGGCCGGCCGCGATTTCGCGGTCGGCGACATTCACGGGCACTTCACCCGGCTGCAGGCCGCTCTGGACTCGGCCGGATTCGACCCGGCAGTTGACCGGCTGTTCAGCGTTGGCGACCTGGTCGATCGCGGGCCAGAGTGCCGAGACGTGCTCACCTGGCTGGCCAAGCCATGGTTCCACCCGGTGCGCGGCAACCATGACGATTACGTCTGCCGGTTCGACACCTGCGACGTCGACAACTGGGTCTACAACGGCGGCGCCTGGTTCGCCGGCCTGGCCTGGGATGAACAACGCGAGTTCGCCGCCCAGTTCCGCGAACTGCCGATTGCCATCGAGGTAGAGACGCCAGGAGGCCTGGTCGGTGTCGTGCACGCCGACTGCCAATTCCCGTCCTGGGATGAGCTGCGGGCCGCGCTTGAGGCGCCGGAAACCGCCAAGCAGCTGCGGCTGACCCAGAACACCTGCATGTGGTCGCGCAGCCGGATAGAACTGGGTGAGACAGAAGGCGTTCACGGCCTGCGGGCGCTGGTGGTCGGCCACACCCCGCTGCACAAGCCGGCGGCGCTCGGCAACGTCATCCATATCGACACCATGGGCTGGCGGCCTCAGGACGGCGGGTATTTCACCTTGCTGAACCTGGCCACACTCGAAACCACCCCGCCCACCCCCGCCAAGCTCAGCTGGGACTGAGCCAGGAGACATCCATGAACCCGATCGACTGCTACGTCACGAAGATCCTCGGCGAGCCGTATCGCAAGTTCGGCGCCTGGTGGGTCGACGTCGAATACAACAGCTGGGGCAGCACCAGTAAAACCCAGCTCATGTTCCGCACCGAGGAAGCCGCCCGGGCGGCGCAGGTCGGGCACCACTTCACGGCCTGAACGGCATGGAGAAAGACATGGCGAATGCCACAGCAGCAAAGCCCTCAAGCATTCAGCCGCGGTTCATCCGGTTCGGCGATGCACCTGGGTATCTCGGCATGTGCCGGGATGAGTTCAATAAGACGGTCAGGCCGAACGTGCGGGAATTCCCCATCGGAAAACAGGGCGTGGCCTTTGACCGCCAGGAGCTTGATGAGTGGGCGGACGCCTACATCGAAGCCAAGGCGATTGAAAAAGCCACCGGACAGGACAACAATCGGCCCCGCAGCGAGCGCCGAGGAGATGATACATGGCGCGAAAAACGATCACCGGCCTCTACGAGAAGGGCGGTGTCTGGCAAATCGACAAAGTCTACAAAGGGGAGCGAATTCGAGAGAGTACTGGAACTGGTGACCGGGAAGAAGCAGAGCAGTACTTGATCCACAAGCTGGAGCAGATGCGTCAACGGAAGGTGTACGGCGTTCGGCAGGTGCACACCTGGGAGGAGGCGGCAATGCGCTACCTCCTTGAGGTCAAGGATCAGCCATCAATCCACCTCACTGCCTTGTGCATGAAGCAGCTTCACCCGTACCTGGGTCACCTGCCGCTCACGCACATCGATGACCAGGCGCTGGAGCCGTTTATCAGGGACCGGCAGACAGAAAAGGTTCTGCCGGATGGGACCATAGAAAAGGCCGTGAGCAACCGAACTATCAACATCGCCATCGAGCGCGCGGTCCGGGTTTTGACGCTCTGCGCCCGGAAGTGGCGAGACGATGATCGCCGGCCATGGCTGGACAGTGTGCCCATGCTGAGGAAGCTCGAAGAGAAGAAATCGAGCCGTAAGCCCTACCCAATGTCATGGGAAGAGCAGTCGATCCTCTTCAACGAGTTACCGGGCCATCTGCAAACGATGGCCCTGTTCAAAGTAAACACGGGCTGCCGGGAGCAAGAGGTGTGCAAGCTGAGGTGGGATTGGGAGATATCGGTGCCGGAACTGGGAACCAGTGTTTTCCTGATCCCTGCTGACTTCGGCGGGAGACACGCCCGGTCGGGCGTTAAGAATGGCGACGAGCGCCTGGTGGTGTTGAACAACGTGGCCAAGTCGATCATTGAAAGGCAGCGCGGGATCAGCAAGGAATGGGTATTCCCATACAACGGCACCGCGATGCACCGGATGAACGACTCGGCATGGAAGAAGGCACGGGTGAGAGCAGCGAAACTCTGGCAGGAGGAAAACCTTCGCCCCGCTCACCCTGGATATGCCTCGATCAGGATTCACGACTTGAAGCACACCTTCGGTCGACGACTGCGGGCAGCAGGCGTTACTGAAGAGGATCGGAAGTCACTGCTCGGGCACAAGAACGGCAGCATCACCAGCCACTACTCCGGCGCTGAGCTGGGCAAGCTGATTGAGGCTGCGAACATGGTATCAACAACTGACTCTCGCGGGCCGGTGTTGACGATCTTGAAGAGGAAAATCGGATGAAGTCCCGAAAAACTCCCCACATGCAAAAACGACAAAGCCACCCGAAGGTGGCTAGGTCGTTGAAATATATGGTCGGGACGGAGTGATTCGAACACTCGACCCCTTGCACCCCATGCAAGTGCGCTACCGGGCTGCGCTACGCCCCGACTGGGCTTGAAGCATGTTCTCAATCTTGCCGAGAACGTTGAAGAATGTACCCTAACCCTCTGATAAATGAAAGCTTTTTCTCAAAAAATTTCCACTCATCAGAAAACCCAGCTCACTTCTTCAAAACCACCAACACATCCTCCAATTCAACAATCATCTGTCGAATCAGCTGCTTGTACTGGCTGGATTCATCCTTAGCCTCATCACTGGAAAGCCTCAATCGAGCCCCGCCAATGGTGAACCCCTGGTCATAAAGCAGCGCACGAATCTGGCGGATCATCAGCACATCCTGCCGCTGGTAATACCGCCGGTTCCCCCGCCGCTTCACAGGGTTAAGCTGGTCGAACTCCTGCTCCCAATACCGCAGCACGTGCGGCTTTACCGCACAAAGCTCACTCACTTCACCAATGGTGAAGTAGCGTTTGCCCGGTATGGGGGGCAGTTCGTCGTTATGGCTTGGTTCCAGCATAGGCCTCAACCCGGGCCTTCAACTTCTGCCCTGGACGAAAGGTGACGACGCGCCGTGCAGTGATCGGGATCTCTTCCCCTGTCTTGGGGTTGCGGCCCGGCCGCTGGCGTTTGTCGCGAAGGTCGAAGTTGCCGAAACCGGACAGCTTCACCTGCTCGTTCTCTTCAAGTGCGTGCCGAATTTCTTCGAAAAACAGCTCGACCAGCTCCTTGGCCTCACGCTTGTTAAGCCCCAGCTCCTCGTACAGCCTTTCGGCCATCTCAGCTTTCGTCAGAGCACCCATGCCGTTATTTCCTTAACGTGGTGTTCAACCTTTGTTCGAGCGAGGTGAGGATGTTTTGCAGGGTAGTGTTCACCTCATCGTCGTTAAGAGTGCGCGATGGATGCTGCCAGGTCAAGCCAACGGCAAGGCTTTTTCTATCAGGATCAATGCCTTTACCTTGGTAGACATCAAACAGCCTGAGGTCTGTGAGCCATTCGCCTGCATTGTCACGAATTAATTCAAGCACCGCGCTAGAAGCTACATCACGTCCTGCAATCAAAGCCAGGTCACGACGGGTTTCCGGGAACTTGGACAGCTCGCTGAATTTCGGCAGGCGGCCTTCGACCACGTCGCCCAGCACCAGCTCGAACAGGAACACCGGGCGATCCAGGCCCAGGGCCTTGGCCAGCTCTGGGTGGATGGCGCCGAGGTAGCCGACCAGTTTGCCGTCGCGCTCGATGGCGGCGGTTTGGCCTGGGTGCAGGGCTGGGTGTTTGCCGGCGCTGAAGGTGAAATCGCTCAGGGCGCCGGAGTAGCCCAGCAGGGCTTCTACGTCGGCTTTTACGTCGAAGAAGTCGACGCCGTCGCGGCCGTTGGCCCAGCCTTCTGGCAGGCGGCTACCGGTGATGACGCCGGCGATCATAGGCTGTTGCTGCAGGTCACCCAGCTGGCCGACGAAGCGCAGGCCGCTTTCGAACAGGCGCACGCGGTCTTGCTGGCGGTTCAGGTTGTGCTGCAGTGCCTTGACCAGCCCCGGCCACAGGGACGCACGCATGGCGGCCATGTCGCTGGAGATGGGGTTGGCCAGCAGCAGCGGCTCTACGCCCGGGCTGAACAGTTCGAACAGTTTCGGGTCGATGAAGCTGTAGGTGATGGCTTCCTGGTAGCCGCGGGCAACCAGCAGGCGGCGCAGGGTTGGCAGGTCACCGCGGGTTTCCGGCTTGCCCTGTGGGGCCAGGCGGGCTTGCGGGTAGCGAACCGGCAGGTTGTTGTAGCCGTACAGGCGGGCCAGCTCTTCGATCAGGTCCACTTCCAGGCTGATGTCGAAGCGGTGGCTTGGGACGTTGACGGTCCACTGCGCTACACCTTCAGAGCCGCCACTCTTGGTGGTGGTCAGTTCCAGGGCGTTGAGCAGTTGCTCGACCTGGGCTGGGTCCATTTCCATCCCGAGCATCTGGGTAATGCGTTCGGCGCGCAGGGTGACGGGAGCCACTTTTGGCAGGTGTTGCTCGCTGACAGCTTCGACCACCGGGCCGGCTTCGCCGCCGACGATGTCCAGCAGCAGCTGGGTGGCGCGCTCGATGGCTTCGCGGGCCAGCTGCGAGTCGACGCCGCGCTCGTAGCGGTGCGAGGCATCGGTGTGCAAGCCGTAGGAGCGGGCTTTACCGGCGACGGAAATCGGCTCGAAGAAGGCGCTTTCCAGGAACAGGTCGCGGGTTTTTTCGGTGTTCACACCGCTGTGCTCGCCACCCATGACGCCGGCGATGGCCAGGGCGCGGGTGTGGTCGGCGATGACCAGGGTGTCGGCACGCAGGGCAACTTCCTGGCCGTCAAGCAAGACGAGCTTTTCGCCCTCTTCGGCCATGCGTACACGGATGCCGCCGTTGATTTCTGCCAGGTCAAAGGCGTGCATCGGCTGGCCGAGTTCGAGCATCACGTAGTTGGTGATGTCGACGGCGGCGTCGATGCTGCGCACGTCGCTGCGGCGCAGGCGTTCGACCATCCACAGTGGGGTCGGCTTGCTGAGGTCGACGTTACGGATAACGCGGCCCAGGTAGCGTGGGCAGGCCGCCGGGGCGCTGACTTCGACCGGGCGCACTTCGTCGTGGGCAGGCGCTACGGCAGGCACCACCGGGCGGGTGACCGGGGTGTCGTACAGCGCGCTGACGTCACGGGCCAGGCCGGCGATGGACAGGCAGTCACCACGGTTCGGCGTGAGGCCGATTTCGATGCTGGCGTCGTCAAGGCTCAGGTACTTGCGAATGTCTTCGCCAACCGGGGCGTCGGCCGCCAGTTCCAGCAGGCCGTCGTTCTCTTCGCTGATTTCCAGCTCGGCCGCCGAGCACAGCATGCCGAAGGACTCGACGCCGCGCAGCTTGGCCTTTTTGATCTTGAAGTCGCCAGACAGCTCGGCACCGATCATGGCGAACGGGATCTTGATGCCTGGGCGGGCGTTAGGCGCGCCGCACACGACCTGGAAGGTTTCCTGGCCGTTGGTCACCTGGCACACGCGCAGCTTGTCGGCGTCCGGGTGCTGTTCGGTGGCGAGGATTTCGCCTACGACAATGCCGCTGAACTGGCCGGCAGCGGGGGTAACGCTGTCGACTTCGAGGCCGGCCATGGACAGGCGGGCGACCAGTTCGTCACGGGAGACTTGCGGGTTTACCCAACCGCGCAGCCACTGTTCACTGAATTTCATGCTGTTCTCCTAGAATGTGCGTCGATTGGGCCTAGCGGAATTGGGCAAGGAACCGCAGGTCGTTGTCGAAGAACAGACGCAAATCGTTGACGCCATAGCGCAGCATGGCCAGGCGCTCGGCGCCCATGCCGAAGGCGAAGCCCTGGAACTCTTCAGGGTCGATGCCGGACATGCGCAGCACGCTTGGGTGCACCATGCCGCAGCCCATCACTTCCAGCCAGCCGGTTTGCTTGCACACGCGGCAGCCGTTGCCGGAACACATCACGCACTGGATGTCGACTTCGGCGGACGGCTCGGTGAAGGGGAAGAACGATGGGCGGAAACGCACCGCCAGTTCTTTTTCGAAGAACACCCGCAGGAATTCTTCGATGGTGCCCTTGAGGTCGGCGAAGTTGATATCGCGATCGATCAGCAGGCCTTCGACCTGGTGGAACATCGGCGAGTGGGTGATATCCGAGTCGCAGCGGTATACGCGGCCCGGGCACACAATGCGGATGGGCGGCTGGGTGGACTCCATGGTCCGCACCTGCACCGGCGAGGTGTGGGTACGCAGCAGCATGTTGGCATTGAAGTAGAAGGTGTCGTGCATCGCCCGGGCCGGGTGGTGGCCGGGGATGTTGAGCGCTTCGAAGTTGTGGTAGTCGTCTTCGACCTCTGGGCCTTCGGCAATGCCGTAGCCGATGTGGGTGAAGAACTGCTCGATGCGCTCGAGTGTACGGGTGATCGGGTGCAAGCCACCGGTGGCCTGGCCGCGGCCTGGCAGGGTGACATCAATGCATTCGGCAGCCAGGCGAGCGCTGAGCTCGGCTTCTTCAAAGGCGGCCTTGCGGGCATTGAGCACAACGGTGACGCGCTCTTTGGCGTCGTTGATCAGCGCGCCGACTTTCGGCCGCTCTTCGGCTGGCAGGTTGCCCAGGGTCTTCATCACCTGGGTCAGCTCGCCCTTCTTGCCGAGATAATTAACCCGGATCTGTTCCAGGGCATTGATGTCTTCAGCGCGCTCCACGGCCTCTAGGGCTTGGGAGACCAGCGCATCCAGGTTTTCCATGTACAGACTCCAGATACGAAAATAGGGGAAGAGCTTTGAAGGCTCTTCCCCTATCGATGACGTTCAATGCCCGACGGCGCTAGCGCCGCCGGGTGATTGTCGCGGGTACTTAAGCCAGAACGGCTTTAGCTTTCTCGACAATCGCAGCAAACGCCGCTTTTTCGTTCACTGCCAGATCGGCCAGAACCTTACGGTCGATTTCGATCGAAGCCTTTTTCAGGCCAGCAATCAGACGGCTGTAGGACAGACCGTTGTTGCGGGCACCGGCGTTGATACGAGCGATCCACAGTGCGCGGAACTGACGCTTCTTCTGGCGACGGTCGCGGTAGGCGTATTGGCCTGCCTTGATGACCGCTTGCTTGGCTACGCGGAATACGCGCGAGCGTGCACCGTAGTAACCTTTAGCCAGTTTCAGAATTTTCTTGTGACGCTTACGAGCGATGACGCCACGCTTAACACGAGCCATGAGTAACTTCCTCTATCTTAACCAGAATTAACGAACGCGCAGCATGCGCTCGACTTTTGCCACGTCAGACGGGTGCAGCAAGCTGGCACCGCGCAGTTGACGCTTACGCTTGGTCGACATTTTGGTCAGGATGTGGCTCTTGAAAGCGTGCTTGTGCTTGAAGCCCGAAGCTGTCTTCAGGAAGCGCTTCGCAGCACCGCTTTTGGTTTTCATTTTTGGCATGTTGGAACTCCGCATTCGATAAAATTACACATAATCATCAGGCCTGCCGTGCCCGGGAGATTACTTCTTTTTCTTGGGGGCGATGACCA
>Ga0213826_1000156_pt1 | contig 69617 bp, 67 predicted proteins | sample MC6MC0899MG_FD_180668 | JGI IMG/M metagenome (GOLD analysis project Ga0213826, IMG submission 180668) | Enriched soil aggregate microbial communities from Iowa State University, Ames, United States - MC6-MC0899-MG | ecosystem: Environmental > Terrestrial > Soil > Unclassified | place: USA: Iowa...
AAGAACCCTTCATATCACTTCCAGTATTACTTATTGTTACAGCTATTTCTTTAGGGCCACAGCTATCAAATAATTGATCTTCTGCAGTTGGGAATTTTAAAGAACTCTTATCCCACTGATCTTCCCAAGTCCCTGCCTGAATTATTCCTGTCACTGTAGTATTGTCATTAAAATAGGCACCTGTATCGGTCGTTAAATAACCAATAGATAAAATAGAAAGATACCAAAGAGCTAGAACTTTTAAAGCAAATACTATCATTTTATTCTTTCTGTCAAATTTCCTTAATCTTGAATATCGAATTTTGATCACACCCCTCACCTCCAAGTGTGTACTTATACATAAATATATATTGCTAAGAGTATTATTGATCTTTTCTAATATAATACTTCTCACCTTAGATAAAGATACTTACCTTTATCTAAGGTGAAAAGTATTAATATTTTTATTTAAAAGAAAGGGCGGTTAGAGCCCACCCCTCCAATTGTCAAATAATTTTTATCTTGATTCTCCTGCTGTTTGTTTACCATCAAATGTCCAAGTAAGCTCTAAAGAATCGCCTTGGAATTGGTTTTGGTCCAAGCCATTATCAACAAATTCGTATTGAACATATAATTTATCAGAAGTCTTAGCTTTCAATCCACCACGTTCTTCTAAATATGGAACAAAAACTTTATTGGCTACTGCATCAGGTGTCATAGCTTTCAAATCTGCAAGAGTAGTAGAATATACTACTGTATCTGGAGACCATGGTCCTAGTACAGCTTTATCTTCATTGAAGAGGAAGTTTACCCTAATATGTTTTCCTAGGTCATCAGTATTTGCAGGAGCTCCAGTTTTATTTGAAACAGTATAATTAGTTGTGAGAAGTACCTTTGATATATCTAGAGTACCATCGTTGCTAAGCGTGAAGGTACGGTTCATCCAATCTCCTGGTTTCAAGTTCTTAACATCAATTATTGTAGTTGGAGCAGCATTTAAATCTAACGTACCATTTGCAAATTTGCTTGTAGTTTGAGCAGTATCATTAAAGTATGCATATGTACCTCCACCGATTAATGCCAAACCTAGTGCTGCAGAGGCAGCTCCCAAACCTAATTTCTTTTTAAGACTCATTTTTATTTCCTCCTCTTATACCCTTTAATATTATAAGCGTCGTTCTTTGTAACGAACTTACAAGTTGAGTATATGCCAAAATAACGAACTTGAAAAACCTTAAAAATGGGCAAATTTTCTTAATTAAGAACGTTTTGCGGTATTTTTCTCCTACTATCTCCAGTTTTCTTACTTTTTTGTACTTTATAAAAAAATGGTTGTTCTTTATAATGTACATATAATTTATACACTCAAATTAGGAGTTGAGAGTGATGATAGGCGAAAGGATTAAACGATTAAGGGAGAAGAAAGGATATTCCATCACAGAGCTAGCTCGTTTGGCCGATATTTCAAAGTCATACTTAAGCCAGTTAGAAAGGGGAATGCAATGCAATCCAATCCGTCATTGCAGTTTTTAAAAAAGGTAGCAATCCCATTAGATACAAGCCTTGACTACCTGCTAATGGAATCACAAAAGAAACTTGAAATGAAACTTGATGAAGAGTGGAAGGTGCTAATTCAGCACGCGGTGGATAATGGCTTAAAAAAAGAAGACTTCGAGGAATATCTTAATTATATAAAGTTCCAAGCCTGGTTGAAGGAACAGAACAAAACGTAAAAAACAGCCCCATTCTTTTTACAGAATGAGGGCTGTTTTTAACATATTCTCGGAAACATTGTTCCTGATAATCTCGTTAACAATCGTTTGGAGCCAAGCGCGGTTTCTAATAATAATTGCCCCTTCCCTTTTCCGATAATGGAACCAATGACAACTGCATCACTTCCTTCAGGGAACTCATGCAAAATATCAATCACTTTATCTTTATCACGATTAGTGACCACAATAATAGCTTTTCCTTCATTGGCAAGATACAGGGGATCAAATCCCAGTAAGTCACAGACTCCATGGACTTCTTTCTTAACAGGCAAATCGCGCTCATTAATTTTCATCGTCAACTGAAAATCTTCCGCAATTTCAACAAGAGTTGTAGCCAGCCCCCCTCTCGTTGGGTCACGCATAATCCGAACACCTTCAGCAGATTTGAGAACTTCTGATAGCATTTTATTTAAAGAAGCACAATCACTATTAATTGGTGTAGATATTCCAAGTTCACCTCTTGCAGCCAACACAGCAATTCCGTGATCTCCAATGGTGCCCGACACAATTATGGCGTCCCCTTCTTCAAATTCAAAGCTGCAGTCATTATTATTTTCATAGATTCCAATACCAGTCGTATTTATATATACTCCATCAGCGCTGCCGCGTTCCACAACCTTCGTGTCACCGGCAACAATGGTCACACTCGTTTTCTTCGCTTCACTTGCCATATCCGTGACGATTTTCTTTAAATCGGAAATCAGGAAGCCTTCTTCAATTACAAAGCTGCAGGTTAAATAAGCTGGCTTCGCCCCACTTACGGCAAGATCATTAACAGTTCCTGCTACTGATAATTTACCAATCGACCCGCCCGGAAAGAATATTGGCTTGATAACAAAGGAGTCAGTTGTAACAGCAATTCTATTTGTAGACATCGTTATCGCTGCAGCATCAAACAGGGCTTCATTTCCATCACCAAAAGCTTCAATGAAAACATCTTTGATTAATCGATGACTTAACTCCCCGCCATCACCGTGTGCTAAGCTGATATATTTCTCCATTAAAAGCTCTCCCTCATGTATTGATAATAGGCCGCACAGCTGCCTTCTGCGGAAACCATACATGGGCCAATCGGGTTCATCGGGTGGCAGGCTTTTCCGAACAGCGGGCATTCGTTTGGCGAAATTAACCCACGGATCACTTCACCGCAGCGGCATTTTGTTTTTCTCGGCTCACCGACTTCAACCGTAAACCGTTTCTTCGCATTAAATTGGTCGTATTCCGGCTTTAAATCTAAACCGCTTTTTTGAATGACACCAATACCGCGCCATGCTTCATCACATTGCGTTAAGAACTGATTGAGCCACTGATGAATGACTTGATTCCCGGTTTTACTGACAACTGCAGGATGATTATTTTCTATTGCCACCCTTCCGGCCAATGCCATATCGATTAATTTATAAATTCCTGAGAGTAATTCTGCAGTCTCAAAGCCGGTTATGACCCCGGATATACTGTATTCAGCTACTAAATACTGATAGGAGTCTTCTCCCAACACAATGGAGACATGACCAGGAAGCAAAAAGCCATCTAATTTGACTTCGCCGGTATCTAATAAATAGCGGAGAACCGGCTCGACAAGTTTGGTTGTCATCCAGATGGAAAAGTTGTGAATCCCTCGTTTTTCCGCCTCCCCTATCATGAGTGTCAAAATAGGAATCGTTGTTTCAAAACCAACTCCAAGAAAAATAACCTCTTTATCAGGGTTTTCTTCGGCAATCTTCACTGCATCGACTGGAGAATATAATACACGGATATCCCTTCCGCCAATCTTTGAATCTAGAAGCGTTTTGTTTGAGCCTGGCACCCTCATCATATCGCCAAATGTACAAATAATCCGATTCTCGCCCTCCGCCAAGGCAATCATTGCGTCAATTGTCCGCTGATCCGTCACACAGACAGGACAGCCCGGGCCGGATATGAGATTTACATCATCCTTCAAACATTGCTTAACTCCTGTGCGAGCAAGTGACATCGTATGGGAACCGCAAACCTCCATAAATGCAGGCTTTCGGCCAAACTTTTTCTGAAATTCTTTCGATTTTTCAATCACTGCTTGAACAAGCGGCTTACAAATTTCCGGGTTATTGGACTGTTTCAGCATTTCGAGCATCAACGAGCCTCCTCCATTCTTCCACACTCTGTCTTGCATAAGTTTCATCAACAATGCTCATGGCCTGGCCGGCATGAACAATTACAAAATCACCGAGCTCGACTTCAGGTACAAAAATGGTTCCTACTATCGTCTGAGAACCCATAACATCGACGACTGCGCTGTATTCCATTTTTTTCACTACTTTTGCTGGTACTCCAACACACATTGGTCAGCACTCCTTTTTGCTGCGGCAACCACTAATTGCCCGTATGATAATCCCCCGTCATTACATGGAACTGTTTCGGGAACAAATACTTGAAAAGACCTCTCGCTTAATTCCGACGTGATTCTTTTTCTAATATAACGGTTATGGAGACTTCCTCCTGATAAAATAACCGTTTTTCCCCCTTTTAGGTTTTTAGCATTCAATATCTCCATTGCTTCGACAATGGCTTGGACAACTGTTTCATGAAATCTTCCACTTATTAACTGAACATCCTTACCCGATAAAACATCCAAAGCTATCTCTTTCATCATTTTCGAAAAATTAATCGTTAGAATCTCTTTGTATATTAACTCATAATGATATGGCTCGAAGATGTTCCGCTCGTCAGCAAGCTCCGCTAGCCGGATCGCTGCTTCCCCGTCATAACTGGACATCTTGGTTACACCGCATAAGGCACTAACGGCATCGAACAGCCTTCCGCATGTCCCGGCATAAACGGTATTTACATTTCTTTCAATCATCGCTTTCAACGTATCAATCCCTGCTGATTTGTCTGTAAAAATGGCTTTTGCAAGGGCTGTACCCTCCTCACCAAGAAGTGAAATGAGCATGGCAGCTGCATTCCGCCATGGCTCACGAATACACTTTTCACCTCCCGGAAGGGGAGTATAGTGTAAACGGCCCATACGTTCAAATTCGAAAGCATCTCCAAAGAAGATTTCAAATCCCCAAATGTTGCCGTCAAGACCATATCCTGTTCCATCCAGAATGATTCCATATGCTTGCCCGGAAATTTGGTGTTCCTCGATACAGGCTGCCATATGGGCATGATGATGTTGGACTTCTATCACTTCATCAAACTCATATTCTTTTACCAGCTTCTGAACATGATAGCCTGGGTGGGCATCGATGACAGCCGTGATTTTGGGGATATCAATCCACTTAAGCAGATGTTCCATTTCCTGCTTGTAATGGACAATTGTTTCGATATTTTCTAGGTCACCAATATAGGGGCCGACAAAAATCTGCTCATTTCGGCCAATTGTTAACGTTGTCTTTTGTTGACCTCCAAAAGCGATGATACCGGTCACATCTTGACTTGCCGAAAACGGGTCTGGGACGTAACCCCTTGAACGCCGTAGAAAATCAAGCTTTCCATTATTCATTTGAACAACAGAATCATCAACAGGATGAAGAATCTCACGGTTATGGACAAGATAGAAATCGGCAATTCCTGCTAAATATCGAAAGGCATCTTCATCCTTATAAAGGATTGGCATTCCTGATGGGTTTGCGCTCGTCATCACAAGACATGAAAGGTTAGGGTCAGTAAATAGTAAATGATGGAGCGGTGTGTACGGGAGCATCACTCCAATCGTGCTCAATCCAGGTGCTACTTTTTCGGCAAGCTGATATTGTGGGTGTTTCTTCAATACAACAATCGGTGTTTCTGGACTTTTTAACAGGTCGCGTTCATCCGGATCCAATTCGGCAAGCTCCTCGATGGCTGAAAGTGATACAGCCATAACCGCCAGCGGCCGAAATGGGCGTTTTTTTCTATTTCTTAACGCAGCCACTGCCTGTTCATTTCGAGCATCGCAGCATAGATGATAGCCGCCAATACCTTTTATCGCTAAAATTTTTCCTTCTTTCAATAATTGGACCGTTGCCTTGATTGTATTCTCTGAATCTACTTCCAAACCTTCCACATCAAGTAACTTTACCTTTGGGCCGCATTTTGGACAGGCAATTGGCTGGGCATGGTGACGCCGATTGGTCGGATCTTCATATTCCCTTCGGCAATCGTCGCACATCGGAAAGCTTTTCATCGATGTGAACGGACGGTCATATGGCAGTGCCTCGATAATTGTGTAGCGTGGGCCGCATTGGGTGCAATTGATAAATGGGTATTGATAGCGAAAATCCTTTGGGTCATTCATTTCAGTTAGGCAATCGTCGCATACAGCCGAATCGATTGGAATGACGAGCTTGGATGTACCGCTCCGTTCGCTCGAAATGATGGTAAAATCAGGTAGATTTTGGAGCTCAGTCCCCTCAACCAATATCTCATGGATTTTTGATAGTCTCGGAGCCTTATTTTTCAAGTCCGATAAAAAGGCTTGAATTGTCACTGATTTCCCTTCAAGGTGAATTTTGACGCCGTCCAAATTATTCTGAACGGTTCCTGTTAGCTGATATTTATCGGCAAGCTGAAAAACGAACGGCCGAAAGCCAACACCCTGCACCCGGCCGCGGACGGCAATCAATACTGCTGTAACCATTTTACAAATGCACCTTCAATCCAAGAAAACCATTCGTGTAGACCTTCCTGTGTACGTGCAGAGAGTGGAATGAGATTTGACTCCGGATTGATTTCAGTTAAATCCCTTCTCGCTTCCTCCACACTAAAATCCAGATATGGGAGTAAATCCATTTTATTTAAGAGGACAAGCTCTGTACGCATAAACATTTGTGGGTATTTCGGAATTTTATCATTGCCTTCAGGTAAACTTAAAACGGCGACTTTATGCTGCTGGCCCAGATCGTAGCCAGAAGGGCAAACAAGATTACCGACGTTTTCGATGAAGAGAATATCGATTTCCTCAAGGTCAAATTCACCTAATACAGCAGCGATCATGCGCGCATCAAGGTGACATCCGCCATGGGTATTGATTTGTACCGCTTTAGCACCCATTGCTCGAATCCTGTCGGCATCCTTTTCCGTTGCTAAATCTCCTTCAATGACAGCGATTCGGTAATTTTTAGAAAGCACCTTGACGGTTTCTTCCAATAGGGTGGTCTTTCCCGCTCCAGGTGAACTCATTAGATTAATCACCAAGGTTTTTGTGTTTTGGAAAAGGTCTCGATTAAACTCTGCAGCCTTATTGTTATTTGTTAACACATCTGTTTTTAAAGTTACTTTCATTTTCCATTACTCCCTTCGTATGATAAAACCTGGAATGTTTCCCCTGTCAGCACCTTTCCGGAAGGAACATGACAGCTTGGGCATAAAGCAAGTTTCTGATCTGGTTTGTACTCTTCGCCACACAGGACACACTTTGCTCTCGCTTCTTCAAGGTGAATGACTAGCACAGCAGTCTCGGTAAAAAGATGCAAATTTTGTTCACGAAAAATAGCAAATGCCATTCTTAAAGCATCTGGCATGGCATTAGCAATCTCCCCAACAATTAATTCAACCTTTTCTATTTTCCGAATGCCATTTACCGCAGCATCATCCTGTACAAGCTGAAGAATATCTCCCATCAATGACATTTCATGCATCACTTTCACCCTGTTTCCTATGCTTCGCGATTCCAATTAAATACGTACCATTCTTCCGTTTAATGGGGTATGATACAAGCTGTAAATCACCGGATTGTATTTTAAAATCGTATTCTTTTTGACAATTCAAACATTTCCCAGTTGAAAATAGTGTTGAAAGGATAATAATATTCGAACATACAGGACACACTCCATTGATTGCCTGTATGCTCGTTTCATAACGTGAGATTATTAGAGGCTTCCCATTAAAAAACTTCATTTCAATATCCACGTCAAGCTCATGTTCCTTCATTAAAGGGTGCCAAGTGATGCCTAAAGCCCGTTCCGCCGCTGCTTCTACCTTTTCCAAGTCCCCGCTTAAAAACGGCTCATAAACAGATTTAACCGTTTGGAACAAACCATCAGCCATTTCCTTTAAAAAATCGCCCCGTCTCATGAAACACTTCTCCACAGTTTGACTTGATCCAATACTACATTAGCAAGTTCTCTGAGCTTGCTTTGATTAGTCTCTGTCAGTCCGATTCCTAATTGAAGCGAGGTGGGCTGCATCCCAAACATGACAATTTCCTTTGGATAGCGTTCCCGCATTTTTGCGGCCAATAAAACCTCTTGAAAACCGAGCTGATGGATCGACATTTTTATCCCAAAATAAGCGGGTATCTCATCACCTTTTAACGTGATGATCTTTCCGCCATCCATTCCGGCATTTATCGCATCAATGATAATCAGATTTTCTGCATCTTCAACAGGTCCGAGCAATTTCATCCCATCTGTTAATCCTTCAATGATTTCAATATTTTCATCGTCTATTAAAGCTTCCTCAAGCAAGGGCAAAAGGTGAATGCCAACACCCTCATCAGAGAAGAGGGTGTTGCCAATACCAAGAATTGTAATTTTATTAACGGGACGACTATTTTTCATTCTTTTCACCAACTGATTTGTTCGTAGTTGTTTTATATCCTGTAATCATCGAGGAAATACTTCCATTCCGTTCTAAATAGTCATCACGGAAGGCCATGTAAACATGGATGAGTGTAAATAGCATGAAGCCCCATGCAGCTAAATGGTGCCAGGAGCGAATCGTGTAGCTATCGCCGCCAAATAGATATGGTATCCAAACAAACAGCTTAGCCCAGAATGACTCGGGCTGCGGCTCGAAATACATATAAAAACCTGTTAACATCACAATCCATGAGCCTAGTCCGATAAAAATCCAGTAGCTTAACTGTGCCAGCGGGTTATGGCCAACATAATGCGGCTTTTTATTTTTCAAAAATAAATAGTATTTAACGGTCTCGACTACTTCCTTCCAGAACATCCATCTAAGTGGGTTTGAAGTTGCAAACTTATTTCCAATCACTACCCAATACAAGCGGAACATGAGATTAATCACAAAGAGAAAGGCAGCAAAGAAGTGAATATATCTCATCCACCCCATTAAATTGGAATAATAAGCTTCCTCTGGAATCCCAGCGGATGCAAATGGCTTTCCAATGTAAATTCCAGTTGCCATTAATACAAAAATGGCAAGCATATTTAACCAGTGAAAAATCCTTACGGGCAATTCCCAAACATAGGCCCTGACTTCATTTCTTACTTGTTTATAAACAATTGGTCTTTCTTGGTGAAACGAATTCTCGCTGTTAATCACCGGAGTTTCAGGGAACGAGCCAGGTGTTTGAGTCGGTAATTTTGGCGCACCCATATTCTCAACTCCTAACCTAAACGAATTTCGGTCGTTTTATTTGTTTCTAAATCAGTTAAATGAACGGCACATGCCAGACATGGGTCAAACGAATGAATAATTCGCATAATCTCCAGGGGCTGCTCTTTATTTACCATTGGAGTACCTTTAAGGGCTGCCTCATAGGCACCGATTTTATTTTTATGATCACGCGGTGATGCGTTCCAGGTAGAAGGAACAACCGCTTGATAATTGTGCGTTTTTCCATCTTTAATATCAATCCAGTGTCCAAGTGCGCCGCGTGGTGCTTCCATCCAGCCTACACCTTTGGCACGTTCCGGCCATGAACTTGGTTCCCATTTTGAACGATCAAACGTCGTTTGATTGCCGCTTTTCACATTTTTCAATAGTTCATCCATGTCATTACGCAGCCATCCTGAAATTAAAACGGTTTCAAGACCGCGGGCAACGGTGCGCCCTAATGCCGATTGCAAAGCAGTGATTGGTAGTTCAAGCTTTTTTAAGGTATCGTCAACGATAGTAACAATCTCTTCTTTACCAGCTGCATAGCCGACAATCATCCTTGCAAGCGGGCCAGTTTCCATCGGATGCTCTTTCCAGCGCGGAGCTTTAAGCCAGCTATATTGTTTGTCGGTATCCAATGTATTAAACGGTGCTTTTGGACCCGTGTAATTAAACGTGGTTTCTCCATCAAATGGATGCTTTCCTTTGCCACCTTCTTTTCCGTCATATGTGTACCAAGAATGATCAATAAATTCCTGTACATGCTTAGGGTCTTTAAGGTCAACATCTAAAACCTCTTTTAGGTTGCCGTTTAAGACAATACCACGCGGCATCCGGTACAGCTTCGTATCATAAATGTCACCTGTTGAGAAATCACCATAGCATAAGTAATTATTTAAGCCGCCGCCATATGTCCAGTCTTTATAAAATGATCCAATTGCGAGTAAATCAGGAATATATACTTGTGTGACAAATTCCCGTGCTTGGTCAATGAGCTGTGATACATGCATTAATCTTTCTGCGTGCACCCCATTATCACTATCAATATCAAGCGGTGTTGCCATTCCTCCCACTACATAATGCGGGTGTGGATTTTTACCCCCAAAGATCGTATGAATTTTGACAATTTCTTTTTGCCAATCTAATGCTTCTAAGTAGTGGGCAACGGCGAGTAAGTTCACTTCTGGAGGAAGTTTATAGGCTTTATGACCCCAATAACCATTTGCAAAAATCCCTAGCTGCCCGCTTTCTACCAATTTCTTTACTTTATTTTGCACATCAGTAAAATAGCCTGGTGATGATTTTGGCCAGCTTGAAATCGATTGTGCAAGCTTGGAGGTCTCTGCTGGATTTGCACTGATTGCACTGACAACATCCACCCAATCCAAAGCGTGCAAATGATAAAAATGGACAACATGATCATGAACAAATTGGGCCTCGTTCATAATGTCACGGATTAAATGCGCATTTCTCGGAATCTTAATTTTTAGTGCATCTTCTACTGCTCGAATCGAAGTGAGCGCATGTACCGTCGTACATACACCGCATATTCTCTGTACATATGCCCATACATCCCTCGGGTCCCGGTCTTTGACAATCAACTCTAACCCCCGGACGGATGTTCCAGAGCTGAATGCTTCTTTAATGACACCTTGCTCATCTACATCCACTTCTACACGAAGGTGACCTTCAATTCTTGTTATTGGATCTACTACTATGCGTTCACTCATGTTCTTCACCTCGTTTTTCATCCAACTTTTTCTTAATTACCGTCCCTGTTGCATGAACAGCAATGCCAGCCGTGGTTAACCCGATGGTTGCCAGACCTACGGTATCTGGATTAATGGTTGTTTGTGTTCCAGGAATTTTAGCTCTTCTTGTATAGAACGGGCCATTATCCCAGAAGTCTTTTTCCGAGCAGCCAAAACATGGATTACCGGATTGAATAGGATAGCTTACCCCGCCATTCCAGCGCATTTCGGCACAAGAGTTATAGGTTGTCGGCCCTTTACAGCCCACTTTATATAGGCAATATCCTTGTTTCGCACCTTCATCATCAAATGCTTCAACAAACAATCCCGCATCAAAATAAGCCCTTCTGTTGCATTTGTCATGAATTCGGTGACGATAAAACGCTTTCGGGCGGCCAAAATGATCCAGCTCCGGTAATTTTCCAAACGTTATGATGTGAGCGATTACCCCCGTCATGACCTCTGCTATTGGCGGGCAGCCAGGTACAAGGATGGTTGGAGTATTTTTTTGAAAGCTGGTAACTGGTTTGGCACCAGTAGGGTTCGGATGTGCCGCAGCAATTCCACCCCATGACGAACAAGAACCATAGGCAACAATTGCCTTTGCTCCTGCAGCCATTTCCAGGAATGTTTCCTTTGCCGATTGTCCCCCCACCGTTAAGAAGGCATCATCATCAGGGATGCTTCCTTCCACCGCGATAAGATATTCACCTTTATAGTCGTTTAATACTTGTTTCATAGAAGCTTCTGATTGGTGACCGGATGCTGCAGAAAGCACTTCAGAATATTCTAGTGAAATCATTTCTAGTAAGACGCTTTCTGTCTTTGGCTGCGATGATCGAATAAATGATTCGGAACAACCTGTGCAATCCTGGAATTGCAGCCATACAACTGGTACTCTTGTCTTTGTTTCCATGGCTTTAACAACTTGATCGGACTGTGTAAACTCAAGCCCAAGTGTGGCAGCTAACGCTGTACACATTTTTAGGAAGTCACGCCGGCTAAAACCATGGTCGATTGCGGCTTCATATACTGTTTTCTGCCTCTCCATCCGCTAACCCCTCCACTTATCACATAAATAAGTAAAAACTTGATTTCAAGGAAATTGTAGTATAATGATGGGCCATTCGTCCTGAATTTTCAAAAAAGTACACAAAGAATCCTTAACTACATAATTACAATATTTTCTTTTAATAAGTTAGAAATAATAGTAATTCAACCGAAATACAGAAAAATAATACAATAAAAAAAGACCTTAAAAGATATAAAAATCTCTTAAGGTCCGGTGTGCTTTTATTTAAACTTCAACTACTTCTTCGTTCTCTTCATCGTGCTCTGCTTCTTGCTGCTTCTTTAACCGTTTTCGGTATACAAACTTCGATAAATTAATACTGATTTCATAAAGGAGCAAAAGTGGTAATGTTACGACAAAATCAGACATAAAGTCTGGCGGTGTAATCACAACGGCAATAATGATCAGAACGAAATAGGCATATTTACGAATTTTAGATAATACAAACGGATTAATAATTCCCAATGAAGTTAAAAACATTACCACTACCGGCAGTTCAAACAAAACTCCAAATGGAAGAGTCATGTTCATGATAAAGCTAAAATACCTTTCAGCTGTGAAGTTTGTGACAAACATATCTTGACCGATATTTACCAAAAAGTCTAAGACCATTGGAAAAATGGCAAAGTAACCGAAAGCAAGGCCACAAATAAATAAGAGAAATAAAGCAGGTACATATGAAAGGGTTATTTTCCTTTCTACCGGTCTCAATGCCGGTCTGACAAACAGCCAAATTTGCAATGCCAGGACCGGAATCGTCGCCGCAATTGCAACAACGCCTGCAAGCATGAAATAAATCCACATAATATCACTTGGTCCGAGAACCATCAATTTTTGATCCCCAACAAACCATTTATAAATATCGTCAACGTAAATAAAACCGACGATAAAAAAAGCGACAAATGCCAGTGCCGATATGATAATCCGTTTGCGCAATTCCTCTAAATGATCAACTAAATTTAATTCTTTATCTTCCATGTACTTCCCCTGCCAATTTCAAAGGTTGAAAAATGGGCACGTGTATGAAGCTCTCAGTATGTGACCAAGTTAATATATTAATTCGTAACTTGGTTTGAGAGATTAACATGTTTTCACGCATCCTTATAGTTATAAACCGAGAAGAAAAAGGTGCAAGACACAAAATCTTACACCTTATTTAGTCAAGTTTTTCTTTTCTTCTTTGATGTCTTCCATTACATCATCCGTAAGTTCGCGAGTAGACTTTTTAAATTCCTTTAAAGTTTGTCCAAATGCTTTTCCGATTTCCGGCAATTTCTTTGGTCCAAAAATGATTAGTGCAAGTGTTAAAATTAAAATTAATCCGGGTACTCCGATATTAGAAAACATGGATTTACATCCCCTTCAATTGTTGTATATTTCTACTATCGATTATAGTATTGAAAAATCCTTTTGCGTTAATTATCTGCAATAATTCATAGTAAATTCACAAAATCCAATAAAATTAACATCAAAGTGACATTTAGCATTTTCATTTTCATTATGAATCACTATAGACAATTTAACAATTACTATTGCTTAAGTCAATGTCCAATTTTTTAATCTAATTTTTAAAATATTTTGACAACTAGCTTTATTTTGCATATAATTTGAAGAATAGGAACATATATTAATGAAAATTATTAAACCTATGGATTGGATGTGATGAGGATGGAATTTTCACTATGCAGTTTTGATGGAGCCCTCCCTGTTGAGGTAACAATTGATGATGACAACGGGAGATATACCATTCGTAAAAGCGACCGGAGTGGGGAATATTTCAATAGTTCAAATGAATTAATTGCCTGGGTAAAAACGCATTTCCGAGAGGAAGAATTTTGCCATCCGCACGAATTCAGAGGTATGCTTGCAAAAATGGCAGAATATGAATTAAATGGCTCACATTTATAATTTGCTAAATGCAAAGAAGCATCAGCAATTTTGCTGATGCTTCTTTGCATTCTACTTTGCCTTTCGCTCATATATCTTAAATTCATAATCATAAGGATTTTTTTCATCCTTGATTCCTTTTTTAGAGGAGTTCAGTTCCCATGAGTCTAAATTGAATTCTGGAAAAAAGGTGTCCCCTTCAAATGTTTCATAAATGTAAGTTATGTATAGCCGATCTACATAGGGAAATGTCTCTTTAAAAACTTCCGCCCCGCCAATGACAAAAATTTCATCGTCCTGTTCCCGGCTGTACTTTACAAATTCCTCCACTGAGTAAAAAACCGTACATTCTTCACATTTGTAGCCAGGCTGGCGGGTAATGACGATATTTTCCCGGCCAGGAAGGACGCGGCCAATCGATTCATGCGTTTTTCTTCCCATAGCAATCGGATGACCCATTGTCACCCTTTTAAAAAACTTTAAGTCCTCCGGCAAATGCCATGGCAATTGGTTGCCCTTGCCAATCGCACGATTTTCATCCATTGCAAAGATAAAGGAAATCATATACTGACAACTCCTTTAATGTGGGGATGTGGATCATATCCTTCCAATGTGAAATCATCATATTCAAAGGAATAAATATCCTTTACATCTTGATTAATTTTCAAAATTGGCAAAGCCCTTGGCTCTCTTTCCATTTGCAGCTTAACTTGTTCAAGATGGTTTTGATAGATATGAACATCCCCAAATGTATGAATAAATTCTCCCGGCTCTAAATCGCAGACGTGAGCAATCATTAAGGTTAAAAGTGCATACGATGCAATATTAAATGGCACTCCAAGAAACACATCCGCTGATCGTTGGTATAACTGGCAGGACAGCTTTCCATCAGCCACATAAAATTGGAACATACAATGGCATGGAGGCAGCGCCATGCTTTCAATCTCAGCTACATTCCAGGCATTGACAAGCAATCTTCGTGAATTTGGATTTGTCTTTATTTGTTCTATTAATTCACTGATTTGATCAACTGTATTCCCATCAGCACCTTTCCAAGAACGCCATTGATGCCCATAGACAGGCCCTAATTCTCCGTTCTCATCGGCCCACTCATTCCAAATCCGCACCCCATTCTCCTGCAGGTAACGAACATTTGTATCACCCTTTAAAAACCAAAGCAATTCATAAATAATCGATTTTAGATGCAATTTTTTTGTGGTAAGGAGCGGAAAACCCTCCTCCAGGTTAAATCTCATTTGATAACCAAAGGTGCTAATAGTACCTGTGCCGGTACGGTCACCCTTTACGTATCCATTTTTAAGCACATGCTCACATAATTCTAAATATTGTTTCACTTCTGCCACTCCCTTATTCCATTCATATCTATTAATTTTAGTGAAGCTGTTTCATAAATTCAAATGTTTTCGGTGCTTTTATGTGTAATAGTTCTTTTGTATCATTATTTAAAAAGTACATCGCAAATGTCTCCGCAAAATATTCTTCAGGATAAAGGAAGTAATTGTTTCCGGAAAACAATTGCTCATGCTCTTTTTCCCAAACAAGCCGGAATTCCTTCGATGAGCTAATTTCCCCAAACACATAGTGGTCAATTGAATGTGCCAGTTCATGTAATTCTAAATTAACGGAACCATGCCCTTTTCCTTTTTCACTTGAGCCAATTTTAGCGAGCACCACTTTAGAACCGCCGATGCCAGGTACATTATCCCAGGTAATGGTCGTTTGATACCCTCTTGGAACTTGTCCTGCTAATTGTTTGGCGGTAGGATTATCTGTAAGTTTTCCAGTAAAAAGCTTTACACTTATACCGTTTTGTTTTATTTTTTCCAAGAGAGTTCTGGGTAAAGAAGCGATTCGTATAATCATGGCAGCAGCTTCTTTTTGATCAAAAGATTGCTTTGGGAGGACAATAACTTGATTTACCTGCTGCACTAACTTGTCTTTTTTAATAGATTCGTAGAGTACAGAGTTTCTGGGGTAATCCCCAAGCATGGTACCGTCTATAGATGCCTGTGAAGTTGTTATCGATGACAAAAACAATCCAGCTATTATTATGGCAACAACCCATTTCCTCATACCATTTCCCCATTTTTGTCTATATTTTATTAAATTATATCATGGGAGATAGCTAGAAAGTTTGGAGCATTCCAGGCAACAATGGAAGATACCGTAAATAAAGCTCTCCGATTGGCGAAGACAGAGACTTAGTGGCACTTATGACTAATAGGAATGCTTTCCTATCAGTCATAAAGAGAAGCCGCCAATTCCGGCAGCTTCTCGATAAATATTTAAACTTCTAATCCAAAGTTACGGCAAAGAGCCGCCAACCCACCTGCAAAACCGCTTCCGACAGCATTGAATTTCCAATCACCATTATGGCGGTAAAGCTCACAAATGACGACAGCGGTCTCAACTGAAAAGTCCTCGCCAAGGTCGAATCTTAAAACTTCGCGATCGGTTTCTTCATCAACTAGACGAACAAATGCATTGGAAACCTGGCCAAAATTTTGATTTCTTGCTTCGGCATCATGGATCGTTACTGAAATTGCTATCCGATGTACATGGGAAGGAATTTTACTAAAGTCAATCTTAATTTGTTCATCATCGCCGTCCCCTTCACCTGTTCGGTTATCCCCAGTATGTTCAACCGCTCCAGAGGAGTGGACTAAATTGTTATAAAAGATAAAGTCGGAATCCTGGATTACTCTGCTGTTTGCATCTGTTAAAAATGCTGAAGCATCCAAGTCAAAATCATGTCCGCCGTGATAACGGTTCGTATCCCAGCCGAGGCCGACAATGACCTTTGTTAACCCGGGATTCGTTTTTGTTAGATCAATTCTTTGTCCTTTTGCTAAGTTAATACCCAAATAGATCACCTCATTACGAGCTTTTTTACTTTAATTAACTATAAGAACGAACAACTTCACTTAGGCTGGCTGCATTGGTCCCGCTTCCAATTGCCGCGAATTTCCAATCATTACCATGCCGATAAATTTCACCAGTCACAAGGCATGTTAACCCACTATAATTATCGGTCAAGTTGTAGTGGATTAATTCTTGATCGTTGCTTGGATTGACAATCCTGATAAACGCATTTTGAATCATTCCAAAGTGCTGTTTCCTTTTTACACAATCATAGATATTCACAACAAAAACAAGCTTTTGAATATGGGACGGTACTCTGCTAAGATCGACCATAATTTGCTCGTCATCGCCATCTCCATCACCTGTTAGGTTATCTCCTGAGTGCTGAACGCTGCCGTCATTACTTTTCAAGTTACCAAAATAAATGACATCTTTATTGTTTTGTAGCCTATCATTGGCACCTAACATAATCACGGAAGCATCACAGTCAATATTAGCTGCACCGCCGCCGCCGAATAAACCGCCGAACAAGCCTCCGCCCCCTCCGCTTTGGACTGGATCCCACCCTAAACCAACTAAGATTTTGGAAAGTCCTGGATTACTCTTCGTTAAATCTACTCGTTGACCTTTTTGCAAATTAATAGCCATTCCAATCACTCCAATTAAGAATTTTATTAGATTATCAACAATATATAGTGACTATGATTGTTTTAATTTTTTAAAGTTATCCTGCAGCTGTTCTAAACGTTTTGTGCCCTCAATGCGCATCCGTTTATTTTCTTCTTCAATCGCTCTCGTTTCCTGCATTCCTTTGATAATAATATTCCATGATTCTTCAATCGTCTCGATTTTAATGCTAGGACCACCGGCAAGCCTGGCGATATCAGTGCTTTGTTGCGAGATGTTCTGCGCATTTTTTAATAGCATTTCATTCGTTCTGCGATCAAGCTCACTCATGGAATCAGCTACGAGCTTTTGTCTTTTTGCTGCAACTGCTTGAATTAAGCCATTTTTAAAAATAGGGATCGTGGTAACAAAGGCAGAATTGATTTTTCCAATTAGCTTTGTATTGCCTCTTTGCAATAGACGGATTTGCGGTGCTGTCTGTAAGGAAACCATTTTAGCCATTTCTAAATCATATATTCGCTGCTCGAGAAGTTCAATCGCATTCTTTAACGAATCCAGTTGCATGGAAGCCAGCTGATCACCTGAAGCCACACGCGTTTCCAGCTGTGGCAGCGCATTGTTTTTCAGGTCCTCCACCTTTAATTCACCTGCAACGACATATTTTTCAAGCGTCAAATAGTATTGGTAGTTTTGTTCATACATTTGCTCAAGCATATTGGTTGCGTCAACCATTTCATGTTGGTACTTTGAAATTTCTACATATACTTTATCAATTTCGGACCCCATCGTCTGGTACTTCCCGAATAGCTTTTCCACCATTTTCTCGCCTTTTTTAAAGAGCTTTCCGAAAATACCCCCAGATGTCTTTTGGAAGTCCTTCGCATCAAATTTATCCATGATGCGGCCAAGATGTTTAAGCAACTCGCCCGAATCTTCTACTTTCGTCGTCCGCATATTGCTTAAGATTTGATCGGAAAAACGTGAAATTTGGACGGCTGGCTCTTTCCCAAACTCCAATATTTGAATTTGGTCTCGTTCATCAATGGTACGGGCTAAATTTTGAATTTCTGGTTCTTTGCGAAGTGCAAGTTTGATATCTGAAACTTTGGTTTCCGAAAGGACATCCTCAGCATTCGCAGGTGTTAAACCGCTGGATGGATTTGGCGATAAGTTCACTGGTTAATCTCCCCTTAAATTTTTTAAGATTCCTTGAAAAAGTCCTTTTTTGAAAAGCGATGGTTCTTTGAATTCTAGATCAAATACAACGTCATCAAGCCAATGTTTATCAAATAATCGTTCATCGAGATAATTTTCAATGTCATTATGTCCCGGAGGGTTATATAGGATGATATCAATTCCAAATTGATTAAGAAGCAGCAGCAATGCCGCATCCGACCTTGAAAGAGGTCCGGTTCTTTCGTTATTGTAAATAATTAATTTAGGAACTTCCTGGGAATAATCAAACCTTTCCATCAATTGAATGATATTTTTGGGCATAAACATTGCCTGTGTAAACAAAAATATTTTTACATCTTCGGGACTTTCGATCGACAAAGGCTTTAAACCCGTGTTTTCACAGATTCTCTTAACGGCATTGGCGATTCCATTTTGCAGGCCTGTTGCTAAAAAGGAATATGGCCAGTAGTGGGATTGCATTATTTTTTCAGGAACAATTAAGCCATCCTTGCCAAGTGCATTTCGGTAATGAAAGCGAAAATCACTGTTGCTCGGGATTGTATATGGCAGCTTTCGAATCAGTAAACTATGTTCCAATTGACTAAGTGATTGCAGTCGATCCCAGTATTCCTTACGATTTTTACTTACCCCCTGTACCTTGGCGAAAATCGAAGGGATTTTAACTTGTCCGTTTCCCACCTCAAAATCCGGACGAATCATTGCGATTTCTTTGCTAAGAATAAATAGTTCGTCGTAGGTCGTTTTCAATGTAATTGAAGAAGGCGTGTAATCCCTTAATTGCCATGGTTTGTAGAGGCCGGAACCTTCCTGGTTTAATATGGTCTCAATCTCTTTTGACGCCCGATATGCAACAGTTGTTTTCCTAGTACGCTTTTCAGTAGGAAACGGCTCAGCAGGCTGTTTATTTTGGAATTGATGAGTGAAAATTGGGTCGTCCATTAGTCCGGCTAACAGATCGTTGCCCCCTGGATGGAAGATGACAATGTCACATCCTAGCTTTATTAAATAATATAAAAAATATTGATGGCTTTTCTTAAAATCGCCATACCACAAAAATTTTGGCATCGATTTATGCAGGTCGGCATGCTCCAATTGTGGCTGTAGATGATTGATAGACCACTTAACAAGATCCACAAGAATCCGCCTTAGCTCATGATTTTTTAGCCCATTATGCTCAAGTTTTGTATACAACTCAAGTGTGGCAATCATCGCTTCTCTTAGTTTCCGATGGATTACCGGCACACTTGACTTCAATAAAAGTTGTTCCCCATCGAGAAATGCTGTGAACCGATTAATGGACAGCTTCTGTTCATTATTTATATTGATCACTCGTTGAATGGACTGGAAGTGCGCATTATTGATGGTTTTATCAAGTGACTCCTCGCTAAGCAGCTGGATATTCCATTCCTTATTATGTACGTAATCAAATAACTGGTTATAATATTCATCCGTGTCAATTGGTACTCCCAGAAACTTTCCAAGGATTTGCCCAATTTGAATGGCTCCATTTTCTATAGAATAATTCGGACGTTCAGGCAGCGTTTTTTTCAACAAGACTTGCCAATTTTCATATGAGAGGGAGCCTATAGGACGGACGTTCAATTGATTTATTGGTGGATACATTCATAATCCCTTCCCTCTAAAAGCGAAAGCTTTCTTTTACGTTTAGTAAATTATGTAAGGTTTCCTTATCATAATAACACAGTTAATTAAATGGTTCATTTGTTTATACGAAAGTCCTAAAAAAATGTTTCAACATTTTAGGCCGTTTTCTCATTTTTCACCTTTTTCCTTACCCTTACATACTATTGAATACGACATTAAAGTAGGTGACTCGAATGAGATTTTTATATAAGCGGCCAAAGATGGAACACGTTCGAGAGGAATTAGATACTCTTATGGAAGTGATGGTTTCAGATCTTTTTGTCTATTTGGATTTATTTGTGTTCAGCCTCATCTTTACGATGCTGCTTTATCCTGCCATAAATTCAATAGCCTTGTCCATACTATTCTTTTTTGCTAGCTATAGTTTATTTTCATGTCTTTACTATTTTCTAATTAGTCGTATATTGAAAAACAATTAAATTTTAAGTGGTAATAATTTCAAAAACTGATGAAGAATCTCTTCTCCTGCGATTACACTACGCCCTTTTGTAAGAATATGGTTAATAGTACCTGAAACCCTTGCCAGCTCTTTTGCAAGTTCTCCGTGCTGAGGAACGAATCGATAGCGGCAGTTCTGCAGAAAGTCCCAATCAAGGATCGAGTCTCCAGCACCTGCAATCGCTTTCACCCCTTCACGGTTACAAATATATTCAAGTGCGCTTCCTTTACTAATCGCCAGAGGTATAAAATAAAGCTTTCTTCCTTGTAAGGAAATCCTCCAGCCATATTTTACGAGCAAATCATTCATCAATTCTTTTTCGATAGTAGATGGGAGATCATTTAATATGTAATAGAAAAACAGATTCTCAGCCTGTTTCTTTACCCCATCAAGCTGGAAACCGTACCGTTGCAAAATAGATATCAATTCAGCTTGGGAAACTGACTCTGTACGTAAACGATTATGTATATGGTTCGACCATTCCTCCATTTGCTCGCCTCGGTAAATAATATTGGCACCATTTGATGTAATCGCATATGTAATCGGGATCTCATGTTCAAAAATGGCAAATCGCTTAAATTGTTCTGTTGTCCTCGTCGTTACAGGGACGAATAAGCTTTGATGTGAAAGCTCTTTTAACGCGAGAAAGGCTGCTACTGTCATATAGGCCACCCAGCGGCCGTCCTTTAGTTCAACAGGCTTTAGTGTGAATTCATTGGGATTACCAAGTTCTTCGATTGCTCTGTTTGAATACATCAATGTACGGTCAAGGTCCGATGCAAAAATCATTTTTGCATCTCCTTCACCGATTTAATTAAGCCGCAGCATATATATTTCAAATCAGGATATGGCACGACTTCAACCCCTTTTTCATTAGCAAGCATGACGATATGTTTAACAAAGGGACTTGATGGGTCACGCATTAAAATCTTCCAAGGAAGCCTGCGAAGAAGAACCCTCGTCGTCTCACCCACGCCAGGCTTAATATAATGTGTACTTTCAATCGCAAATTCTGCTTGAATTTTCCTTACATCTTCCATCCCTAAAAATCCTGTTTCAATTTTATCATGATTTTTTTGTGAAGCAGTTGCCGATGCCCCATCGCATATAGCCTCAAACTCAGTAGTAATCACATCAATAAATTCATTCGAAACATCCTCAGCAAGCAAATTTCGGTAATATTTAGCACCATGAAAATCATCCTTGCCAATATATGTATCATTTAAAATCGTCCGGCTCACGAGACCTGAAACAGTCGAGTTTAAACAAGCACTAGGGATTAAAAAATCCTCTCTTGTACCAAATAGAGTGGTACAGCAGCCGGGGTCTGCAATGACAGCAAGTGTGTCATCCAGTGAGATCCCAAATTTTTGCTCATAATCCGCACAGGCCTTTGTTAATTCAATAGAAATAGCCCCTTTGCCAGTCCAGCCGTCAACAAATTGAATGTGACCAACAGGATGCTCACTACAAATAAATGAAATAGCATTCACATCAATCCCGCGATCACGGATGATAGAAATGCTGTAATGCGGTAGGGAAACATTGTAGCGCAGTTTAAGATATCTTTTAATTAATATCCCTACCGGTGTACCTGCCCGTGCCAGTGAAACAAGGATAGTGTTATTCCCTTTTAATTGGTAAATTTGTTCTGCAACAATCCCTACACACAAAGCTACTTTTTGTTTGTATTCGTGCAATGTTTTCCAGAATAAATCGACATACTCTTTTGGCGGCTGGTATTCAATCGGCAAGGATTCACTATAATGTGCTCCCGATTGGATCTTCGATTCCCGATTAATAGCGGAATCTTCAAGCTTTATCTCACTTAAATCCTTTAATAAAAATAGCACATCGTCATCATGATAGCTTCCGATTTTCGCCGGTTTGTTGGCTGCTTTTTGCATGTTATTCACCTCTGACCTATTGAAAAAAAGACAACTTTTATTGATTTAATTTCTGCTTTCCCCAATTCTTTCAACATTGGCACTAGCTTCTCATATTCTACTTCTCTTTCGAAAAAGATAAATAATTCATCATAATGACCTGGTGGAATATTATAAACAAAGTGAGAAACACCTTGATCCTCCGGATTTGGAAAGTTCACCCCAAACCTTGCCCCGTACCCTTCTTTGTTTTCGATATAGATCGGGCTTCTTGTGGTTGATTGATAAACAACACCACTACCCATTTCAGCAGCGATTTTCATTGGAAGATACATAAATTCCCCGGTTCCAAGGCAGAGTGTTTTTTCCCCGGTTCTTTTTTTCTTTAAGAACGCGGCAGCGGTAGAAGCTCTTTTATGTAGAGAAGAATTATCGATGCCTCGTAAGCCAAATCGTCCAGTCTCTACAATAAATGCTGCCTTGTTTTCTAGGTTAGCAGATGAAAATCCTGTGGCGGCAAAGAAGGAGGAAAGCTGCACGAATTCAATAGACTGCTCTTGAAGGACGTTCGATTCATTATTTTCTGATTGCATCTCAATTTCTTTTATTTTCCGTACTTTTACTTGACCAGATAACAGACTGACAACATGAATTTTTATCCCGAGGGTTTGCTCCAACTGTGAAAAATTTTGTTTATGTTCTTGTGAACGCCAATCCAAAATACTGACTACTGTATATTCCTGCCTTGGAAAATTAACATGAATAGATTGGATGATGTTTAAAGCAGTTTTTCCAGTTGTCATTTCATCGTCAACTAGAATGATTTCCCGTTCATTTTGAATCATATCTAATGGAATATAACATCGGTGCGATGTCGCATGGGAATGCTCTTCTTCAAAGGTTATTTCCGGATTTTCATTCATAAGCACTTCCCTCGTTGTGTGGAAGTACTCGGCTGTTTGAAAGCAATCAAAGAATGCATGTCCGAGAGCGGTAGCCGTTTCAGCAAAACCAATTATTACCGGATTAATGTCAGTTGGCATGAAAGGTTGGAGGCTATGGATACCACTCTCATGAAATGCGGACAAAAGTCTTTCCTTTTCTACACATTCCAAACCCTTAATACTTTCTATATATCTAGCAGCTAAAAGTGCTGCAATTTGCAGCCCTTTATTTGGAGGAATAGGCAAATGTTTGCCTAACACTTTACTGACAAACAAAAACGAGCGCTTTTTATTAATTCGTGCTGCCATTGTAAATAGGTCTTCGATTGGTATATCAAAAGGATTTGCTGCTACCTCTATCTCCGTTTCAATGGAATCAAGGACCTTATACGTAAACTTCTTTTTTGATAAGGTCAATGTTTGTGAATTCTTCATGTAACACCCCGTAAAGCTGTGATTTTAAGAGAATTTTCTTTGCCCAATAATAATGGGGCTTTATTTCATTCATTTTATTCGCAAACTTACTTTTCATAACACCAATATCACCATTAGCCGCTTTTATGATAGTGCTGGCATCCATGTATTCCTCATAGGAAACAACATTAAGGGCCTGTACAATTTTAATATGAGAAGGATGGATAATTGTTTTTCCCGTTAAACCATTAGCAATATCCATAAGGATCTCGCGGATCAAACCATCCATATTTTCGTCAATTAATTTGGCTCTCCATTTTAGCCCTTCATGTCCATACCGTTCGCGAAATGGAGTTTGTCGGAGCTGTGGCTTCAACATTCTTTTTTTAGTGGAAAAATATTCCCAAACAGGGCCTGATACTACATATGAACTATCAAACCGTTGAAATACATTGATTATATCAGAGATGCAATCTCTTAAAACAGCAATTTCATAAACGGTTGTGTCTGCACTCCTGCGAATACCATACAATCCACAAAAGTCTGTTGCCCCAATCCGAACATTCAGAGTATGATCCTTATACCGATCGAGAATCTTCTTGATGCTCATTAATTCTTCCATCCTTGTTTCTTTCTGGATCACACTGGCGGATTCTATAATTGGCATTGCATAAAACGGATGCTCCTCTGAATGAATTTGGCGCACCATTTCCAATAATTCTTGTCCATTTTCGGCGTTAAACTTCGGGAGAACTATTCCTGTCAGCAAATTAGTAGCATCCTCTAATTGTTCTGTTACTCGCTTTAGCTGTTCAAGGTTACGGATTCGGATAAACATGAGCGGGATATCAACAAAACTTAAAAATCCTTTTCTCACCTCTCCGAATAATTTTAACAGTTCCTTGATGAGAAGTTCCTCAGCTCTAAAAACTTCGTTGTCTCCAACTGCGTCTTCAAGGTCAATGACGAGCGAAGTGAGACCTTCATGCTTCTTTGAGAGGATTTCTTGATGAATGTTTGGGCGGGTTGCAGGCATATAGAGTGTGGCTCCTAAACCATATGACAACAACTCTGCGTTGGAATATTTATTGAAAGTTTGTGGCTTTTGATAGAAAAATCGTTCAATTTCATCCTCGTAAAAATACGTAAAAAATTCCATAACCATTTTCTCCTCTTTTAAGGTTAAAGAAAACTCGTCGACTGGCAAGCAGTTAGGCGGTTCATGAGGCGGAGTTGCCCTTATGCCTGATAGGAGGAAAGTTAACTTTCCTACCAGGCAAAAAATAGAGGAGACGGACTTTCGTCAGCTCCCCATTTTTGTAAATTATTATAAATTGGTTTCTTTACTGCCTTCCTTTTTCTTGTTCATAAAGTGAACAATAAATGTAGCTCCAAATGTAACTAAAAGAATGATAAAGAATGTCACATGTCCCATATCAATTCCTGCCACCGCAAGAAGCATTTTTAAGGCAATAATCAGGATTAAAATATAGGCAGTGGTTTCGAGCTCTGGGACACGGTCAATTAATGTTAAAAATACACCTGCGACACCACGCATCATTAACACGCCAAGCATACCACCTATTAATAAAACCCAAACCTCTTCACTAACACCAAAGGCTGCAAGAACGCTATCTACAGAGAAAGCAATATCCATTAATTCAACGGCTGCAACTGTACCCCAGAAGGTTCCAAATAAGCGAATCAACAAACCACCTTGGTTCAATCCTTCAGCTTCATCATCATCATTTCCAGCTGCTTTTCGCTTATCTAAGAAGTACTTGATGGACAACCATGCGAGGTACCCTGCCCCTAATATTTTCACCCACCAGAGCTTGATGAGGAAAACACCGATACCAATCGCAATAAATCGGAAAATATAGGCACCTAATAAACCATAGAAAAGGGCTTTCTTCCGCTTTTCCGGTGGCAAGTGTTTAACCATTACCGCTAAAACAAGAGCATTATCTGCAGAAAGTAATCCTTCCAGTATAACAAGGGTACCAATCAGTCCCCAGCTTACCGGGTTTGTTAACACCTCACCCCACATTTCCCAATTAAAAAATTGGGCGTAGGTGTCTATAATATGTTGTAAAACCGACATTAATTGTATTCCTCCCAGATGTCTCCATTTTTTAAAAAAGACCCTTTTGGCAGGTCTTTCATTATTTATTTATTAACCGATTGATAAACCGAAGTCAGTTGCTAATGCTGCTAATCCGCCTTGATAACCGCTGCCGATTGCACTAAATTTCCATTCACCATTATGACGATATAATTCGCCGACAACAATAGCGGTTTCAATCGAGAAATCTTCACCAAGGTCATAACGAATAAGTTCTTCACCAGTTGTTTCATTAAAAATCCTGGCATATGCGTTTGAAACCTGACCAAAGTTCTGATTCCTGCTTTCTGCCTCATGGATGGTTATCGTAAAAGCAATCCGCTGAACGTTTGCAGGTACAGCTGAAAGGTTAATTTTTACTTGTTCATCATCACCATCACCCGCACCTGTGCGATTGTCTCCTGTATGTACAACAGCGCCGCCTGCTCCCTGTGGATTATTGTAGAAAACAAAATCCGTTTCGTTCGACACTTTACCGTTATCCCCTAAAAGGAATACGGATGAATCCAAGTCAAAGTCGTGACCGCCATCATATTTATTGGTGTCCCAGCCAAGTCCAACAACAACATTCGTCAGTCCTGGATTTGTTTTCGTTAAATCAACTTTTTGTCCTTTTGATAAACTTACTGCCATTTTTTCATTCCTCCAATATTGATAATAGTCTATTTACGAGTTTCTCTTAAAAAGGTTTCATTTATTAAAATAAATTTTTTTTGCCTCTTCGCAAACACTAACCTTAACTCATCCATTTAGGTGGTGTATTTTTATCCCAATAAATGGAACCTAAATCGTGATGACTTTGAAAATCATCATGGTAGGTATGGTAATGAAAATTAAACCAGTATCCTGCTTTTGGCGGGTTTTCTCTTCTTACATGGAATCGTAAAATATCTTTTCCTGTTTCACCATTTTTTATATTAAAAATTTTCTCGGAATGTCCTGGGCTCGGCTGCTCGGTAATGGTAAGATTTTTGATATCTTCCTCTGGAAATTGGAAAGCTGTTTCCTCAATTGCTTTTTCGATATTAGGTAAAATAATTTCTCGAAATTCATTTTCAATCACAGGCTTAATTCTTGTGCCGAATTTTTGATAGGACTGATTTTCCGCTTGTTTTATTAGCTCTTCTATAAACACATCTCTGTCAAACTCTGATTCTTCTATTAATCTATTCTTTTGAGGAAGGCCATTTTCTGCTGTTAATGCTTCGAAGGTATCTCGGTCATTGATACTTTGGGCATTAACAGCATTCATTAATTGAGCAGGGGTAACAAGGCCGAATGTTAAAATGGAAACCATAACAAACAGCGATTTACGAAGCCACTTGTTCATGTCTATTTCACACCTTTATTCTATCGATAATTTTTAAAATTAAGTCTCTTATAAAATATTATACTTCTTTTTTTATAAAAATGGAAAAATCAGTTTGAACTATTTTCAAAATTTTGTTTTTACTAAATTATTAACTCCTAGAAAACAAAAAAACTGAAAGCACACATGGCGATCAGTTTTTTTCAATAAATCCAAAATGAAATTTAGCGGTTTTTCTACGGTTTACTCGAAAACCAAATCTGTCAAAACGACTGCTCTTATAATGGTCTTTTAGTAGTACCCGTTTTTTTGCCACTCTCAGCGCTTCTTTTATTATTTCCTCTGTTAAATCGTCTTGGATGGCAAATTGAGCTAACCCTTGAATTCCAACGGAATCAAGAATCGTTTCCTCAAACATCGGGTCAAAATAAACACAATCTACGGAATCATCCCCCTGAGTTTTTAAATAATTAACTGCCGTCGTATGGATTACCGTTACTCTGTCCATCGCCTCATTCATGCTGGGGAGCCCTGAATCCCATTCTTTGAGACCTTCCTTTACGACATAGGAGAGAAATTTTTGTCCCTCGATTCCGATTACTTGCCCTTCCTTCCCCACTAGGAAGCTTGCGACAATCGCATCAGAGGCGAGTCCAAGGGTACAATCAAGGACAGTCATTCCGCTGGATAGCTGTGCTGCCTCGGCAAAGGGATCATGCTCCCCTCTTAACAAACGCTTAATACGAAACATCGCTGAATTGGGGTGAAAAAAGAACGGCAGTGGGCTACCCTTTTCAAACAGCTCCAATCGTTCTTTTCCGACTACAAGACAGTCACTGTTTGTTTTTTCTTGAAGCTGGTGAATAGACTTCTTTTTTCGCGGCAGATATGGTACCTCTAATTTTGCTGCTATTTCAACAGCCCTATTCATCATTTCTTGATTTGTTCGGCCAGCCGTTGTAACAAACATACGATCATCCCATTATCAATATTAAAAAGAAAGGACATCACAAGACATCCTTATTAGCAATGAGCTTCGAATGCTCCCAATAAATTTTGCATAACTGTTTCCATTGGCATACCTTCAATATCATGGCGGGGAATGAAATGGACAACTTTATTATCTTTTAATAATGCCATCGATGGTGAGGATGGTTCAATCCCTTCGAAATACTCACGCATTTTGGCTGTCGCTTCTTTATCCTGTCCGGCAAAAACAGTTACAAGATGATCCGGCTTCTTCTCACTATTTAACACTGCTTGTGTGGCAGCAGGTCGCGCAAGTCCGGCGGCACAGCCGCATACGGAATTCACGACGACAAGGGCTGTCCCGCTTATCTTATCCATAAAATCCTCAACGGTATTTGCTGTTGTCAACTCCTCGAAACCTGCTCTTGTTAGCTCCTCACGCATCGGTATCACCATTTGTTTCATATATTCTTCATAAGCATTTGACATCTTCTATCACTCCGTTTCACTTTTTTAAAATACTATACTCCTTTTGTTACAAAATTACTGGTCTGTCTTTCGAGCTTCGGTCATCTGCTTCCAAACCGAACCTTTAGCTTCCTCGCCGCCTTCAATTCTTTCAACCGCCATTTTGATTTGCATGGATACTTCAAATTCCGGGTCGTTTTCCGCTGCTTTTAAAGCAGGAAGTGCTTTTTCGTCTCCCACCTCGTATAAAAACATGGCTGCCCTCCAGCGTACTAATTTACTTGAATCCTGCAATGCTTTTGCCATTTCTCCAGCAGCTTCCGTGAAGCCTAAATCCGATAAGCAATCGCCAGCGGTTCTTCTTACGGTCACGGTTTTATCCTTTAGTGCCCGATATAAAAGCGGCAGTACTTCCGTCTCTTTGATCATACCGAGATAGACAGTCGCCAATCTGCGAATAGAAGGCTTTTCGTCTGATAAAGCTTTTTCAAGGACTGGTAAATCCTCTAATTCCGGATCATCCATTTGCTCAAGAAGCTGGTAACGCATCTGCCAATCCGAATTCTGCAGATCGTCGATTGTAACTTTCTTATGTGGGCGTTTTGATTTTTGGACTGATGTAGAATCGCTTGCTTGTGCTTTTGTAACAAGTGCTTCAAGACGCTCTTTCGGATAGGCGGCGATTAGTTCCTCGACAACCTCCTGACCAATTTGATCAAAATCTCCATAACGGACGCCTTGATTCTGCCATTTCCGCAAAAGAATATAATTATCTTCAGGTAATTGTGCCTGCTCTCTTGCCTTTAAAAAGTATTCCGGCATACCAAACCTGCGTTCAGTCGCGTTGTCTGACAGCTTCACTTGAAGCGGAATCTCCTTAAACATTTGGATTTCAACCTTTATTTCACCAAAATGTTCATCCAATACAGCGGTTTCGGCGGAATCATCGATTTTTTCACCAAAAGCGTGACGGACTTGAGGCAATAAATCCTTCCAGTCATATTTCGCGTTACGCTCAACCGCCAGAAAATCCGCAACGTGATACACGCCCTTAATCCCTTCAATTTGGAGGATAGACTGTATGACTGGCGGAGCCTCATCGGCAGTATCTTTTTTATAATTATGGCTCTTCCCCATTGGCAGTTCTTGCACTAAATTTATTTTCATCGTATTCGGACTTGGCGTTGGTTCAATAGCCTTAATTTTCAACACAATCACCTATTCTCATATATTTCATTAACAAGTTTATCATAATAGTAATAGCACGTTCATTAATAATGCCTTTGGCAAAATCACTTAGTCATTTTCAGCAAGTTCAGCAAGATAAGTCCAGCGCTCAATTAATTGTTCGAGCTTCTCGTTCAATTCAGCCTCTTGATTCGTCAGTTCCTGGGCTTTGGTAAAATCACTTCCTACCATTCCTAATTCCGCCGTTACTTCTTCAAGGCTAGACTCAGTCTGTGCAATAACCTTATCAATCTCTTCCCATTCTTTTTTCTCCTTAAAGGTCAGCCTTTTCTTCTTTTCCTTTTCAGGTGCTTTGGTTGATTGATTCGACTTCGTTACAATCTTAGGTGCTTCTAACGCCGTTCCTTTTTCAAGATATTCACTGTAATTTCCAAAGAATGAATCAATGACACCTTGTCCTTGTAAAACTAAAAGCTGTTCAGCTACCTTATCAAGGAAGTATCGGTCATGGGAAACCGTAATTACTACCCCAGAGAAATCATCAAGATAGTCTTCTAACACCGTTAATGTTTGTGTATCAAGATCATTTGTTGGCTCATCGAGTAAAAGGACATTTGGTGCAGTCATCAAAAGCTTTAATAGGTATAGCCGGCGTTTTTCGCCGCCTGACAGCTTGCGGATAGGAGTTCCGTGCGTAAATGGTGGAAACAAAAAGCGCTCAAGCATTTGTGCAGCCGAAATGGTTTTACCGTCCGATGTTTCAACGATCTCAGCGGTCTCTTTAATATATTCAATCATCCGCTTGTTTTCATCCATATCTTCACTTTCTTGCGTGTAATAGGCAAGCTTTACTGTTTGTCCTATGATGTACTCGCCTTCATCCAGCGGGATTATCCTGGCCAAAATATTTAATAAGGTCGATTTTCCGGCACCGTTTTTTCCGATGATTCCAATCCTATCCCCTGGTTTAACTAATAAATCAAAGTGATTTAGTATTGTTTTGTCTGAATAACGCTTGGAGGCATCCTTCAATTCAAAAACTTGTTTGCCAAGCCTGCTGCCGTTTAATGATATATCTAATTTTCCGCCAGATGGCTGTCCGCTAGATAGCTTTTCATCAAGGTCTTCAAAGCGCTGAATACGCGCTTTTTGTTTCGTGCTTCTCGCTTGAGCGCCGCGCCGCATCCATTCAAGCTCCCGACGGAATAGATTTTTTCTTTTTTCAAATGTGGCTGCTTCATTCTCCTCGCGAATTGCTTTTGACTCTAAAAATGCTGCATAATTTCCTTTGTAGCTGTAAAGATTTCCGCCATCCAATTCAAACATACGGTTAGCAACCCGGTCTAAAAAATATCGATCATGAGTCACAAGTAAAATGGAGCCGCTATATCTGCTTAAGTAATCCTCAAGCCACTTTACTGAATCAAAATCAAGATGGTTTGTCGGCTCGTCTAAGATTAATAAATCCGGTTCAGCAATTAAAACCTGTGCTAAAGCCACCCGTTTTTTTTGTCCCCCGGAAAGTTCACCAATTTTTTTGCTAAAATCCTCAATGCCTAATTTCATTAAAATCGATTTGGCATTCGTGCTCGCATCCCAGGCATCGTGCGTATCCATTTGCTTTTGTAAGCGAAAAAGTTCCTCCTGGACCTTGACCGCATTTGGATTTTCATTTAGCTGCAAAAGAGTATTTTCATATTCACGCATCAATTTTAAAATTGGCGCATCACCATGGAAGACTTGTTCTAGAACCGTTTTCTCTTGATCCAATTCCGGCTGCTGATCCAAAAAGGCGATGGAATAATCTTTCCCCGTAATGATTTTCCCTTCATCAGATGCATCGATCCCAGCAATAATTTTTAATAAAGACGATTTACCGGTCCCATTGATCCCGATTAAGCCGACACGCTCTTTTTCACTTATGGTAAATGAAATGTTGTTAAACAGCAGTTTCTCCCCATAAGTTTTCGTAACATTTTCCACTGTGAGCATTTTCATGAGTCCTGTCCATCCCATTCTTGGTAAAATTGTTGTAAAAATATAAGCATTAGCTCCTGGCGGCTCTCCGCCATTTTTCTAGCTGTACTTGTATTTATTAAATCTTTTAATTTTAACAGTTTTTCATAGAAATGATGTATGCTTGTTGATTTCCCTTTGCGATATTCTTCTAATGTCATTTCTTCCCTTACTTTGATTGTCGGATTGTAGATGGGCTGTCCCTTTTTGCCGCCGTAAGCAAACGCTCTGGCTATTCCAATTGCCCCAATCGCATCTAAACGGTCAGCATCTTGGACAATTTTCGCCTCAACCGTTCTAAGCTGCTGTTTTATTCCGCCTTTATATGAAATTGATTCAATGATTTGTGTAATATGGTTTTGGGTCTCTTCAGGGAGCGTGATTGTTTTGAAAAAGGAAGCTAATTTCTCCTTACCTTTTTCGGCATTTTCATTTAGTTTTTCATCAGGTATATCATGGAGAAGCGCCGCCATTTCAATAACAAACGGGTCACCAGTCCTTTCTTCTTTGCAAATATGTAAGGCATTTCGCCGGACACGGTCGACATGAAACCAATCATGGCCTGTTGCATCTTCACCTAATTCACTCTCGACAAACTTCTCTGTGTCTTTTATAATTTGATTTTTCAATCTTGTACACCACCTTCGTCTTTGCTATTTTATCATGAAATTAAAGGTTTGATAAAAAGCTTAGAGGCTGTTTGACGGAATTACTAGTCGATTTGGCGGAATTCCAGTGGACTTTGGCGAAATTCCGCCTCATTTTAGCGGAAAAAATTAGAAAATCCGCGGAACTGTTATCGAAATCCGCGGAATCTAAAATTCGTGTATTATTTTAGTCCATTAAACCAGCTAATCCCCAGTGTGTTTTCTCCTGCATGTACACCGATTACAGCTCCCAGTGGACAGCTTACAATCTTCAATTGCGGGAATAGTTCCTGCAGCTCAAATCGCCACTCATCTGCATGGTCTTCATGTAAACCGAATAAAAGATATACTTCTTTAAATTGGTATTTTTCATAGGCTAAACGGAAGTAATCAAGAATTTTTTCTTTTGCCTTTTTCTCCCCCCGTACCTTTTCCTTCACTTCTAATGCTCCATTTACAATCGAAATGATCGGTTTCACATTTAACATACTGCCAAGAAAAAATTGCAGGCCGGACATTCTACCGCCTCGATGAAGCTGCTCTAGGCTTCCCACCAAAACATACGTTTCATTCGTATCCCTGATTTGTTCAAGCTCCTCTATAACCGATTCAACACTGTGACCTGCGGCGAATAATTCCATACCCTTTTTGAGTAATGCAGACATGGGATAAGTTAGAATTTGTGAATCAAAGGTTGTTACTGGAATTTCGACAAGCTGTGCAGCCTGTTTACTTGATGATACCGTGCCACTAAGTTTTCCCGAAATGAGAACAGTAACAATTTGATCGTATTCATTCGCAAGTCGCTCATATAAAGATTGAAACGCACCAACAGATGGCTGAGATGTCATCGGAGGGTTCTTAAGCTGTTTTAAACGCCCAAATAACTGTTGAGGGGATAAGTCAATCCCATCGGAATATTCTTCACCATCTAACAAAACGGTTAATGGAATTGTATATAAATCTGGATGATTTTGCAGTTCTTTATCTAAATAGGCTGTACTATCGGTTACCCAAGCTGTCTTCAGCATCGTCATCTCCCCTTATTTTTAGTACAAGGTCTTAATATCTAGTTAGTATAATCGTACCTTCAATTTTAAATATTGTAAATATTTTATGCCAAAAAATAAAACCAGCTGTGAAAGCTGGTTTACTCAATTTGCTCTAAACTATGCAGGTATAAAAGTTCTAAGGTTTTCTTCATGAAATTGGTCATTTCAACCAAGTCATCTAATTGATCTTCCGTAATCAATCGATCAAATTTCACAGTAATAATTGTCGAAATTGTCTTATTCATTTCTAACGGATTTTTGTGAACTGTCAAAGAAATTTTTCTAGCCGCTCCCCATATATCCATAAGGGTTTCTTTAATGGTTTGATAATCGAGCTTCTCTTCATGTTCAAGCATAAACTCAAGCCTTACAAAACACCCGGCGTGCTGCTCTATTACCTCGTTTGAGAGAAGTTCCGCAGCTAAATTTGAAAGCTTTGATTCCATTTCAAATTTAGCTGTGCAAGAACGATTCGGTAATTGGAAGGATACATCAAACAGACGGGACATTTTGGCCATATTCATTAAATCATTTCGATCTATGATGACGATCTCGCCACTAATATCTTTATCATATAAGGCACCTTCAATAACTACCTTCATATTGTCAAAAGCCGTTGGATCAAACATTTATCGTTACTCCCTTTTAGAAAAGCCCTGCTGCATTACCATTTTCATCCACATCCATATTTAATGCGGCAGGTTTTTTAGGCAGGCCAGGCATGGTCATTACTTCGCCTGTTAATGCCACAATAAACCCAGCCCCAATGGATGGTTTAAACTCTCGAATGGTTACGGTAAAATCCGTTGGTCTGCCAAGCTTTGTCGGGTCATCGGACAAGGAATATTGTGATTTCGCCATACAGACAGGTAAATTAGACCATCCAAACTTTTCAAAATCAATTAATTGTTTTTTCGCTTTTGGTGCAAACTCGACATCCTTCCCGCCATATACTTTTTGGACAATGGTTTGAACCTTTTGCTCAATCGAATCGGATAGGTCATATAACGGATGGAATTTGTTTTCTTCTTTTTCGATCACTTCGAGAAGCTTATTAGCAAGCTCGATGCCTCCTGCTCCGCCCTTTTCCCAAACTTCCGTTAAGGAAACAGGAACATTCTCTCTCTCACACCATTCTAATAATGTTTGAACCTCAAGATCCGTGTCGGTGACGAATTTATTGATCGCAACGACAACTGGTAAACCAAAGCTTTTTATTGTTTCAATATGTTTTTGGAGATTTGCAAATCCAAGTGTAAGAGAGGGAATGTTTTCTTTGGCTAACTCTGTTTTAGCCACGCCGCCATGCATCTTTAACGCACGAATCGTGGCAACGACAACAACTGCCTCCGGTTTAATCCCAGCACTTCTTGATTTGATATGTAAAAATTTCTCTGCCCCTAAATCCGCTCCAAAGCCGCCTTCGGTGATGACATATTCAGCTAATCTTGCTGCTGCGGTTGTAGCAATAACACTGTTGCATCCATGTGCAATATTGGCAAATGGTCCCCCATGAATAAGAGCCGGGGTATGTTCAATCGTTTGGACAAGATTTGGTTTAATAGCCTCTTTTAATAATAACGTTAAAGCGCCCTCAACCCCCAAATCCGCTACCGTAACAGGTTCCTTATGAACATTATAGGCAACTACCATCCGCGATAATCGTAATTTTAAATCCTTTAAATCTGCTGCTAAACATAAAACCGCCATTATTTCGGATGCTACCGTAATATCAAATCCATCTTCTCTTGGTACCCCTTGAAGCGGGCCGCCCAGGCCAATAATTACTTTTCTTAACGCACGATCATTTAAATCAACTGCCCGTTTCCAAACGATGCGGCGTTGGTCAATGTTCAATTCATTTCCTTGTTGAAGATGGTTATCAATTAAAGCTGCGAGGGCATTGTTTGCAGTTGTAATCGCATGGAGATCTCCTGTGAAATGCAGGTTAATATCCTCCATTGGCAGTACTTGTGAAAAGCCGCCGCCAGTAGCCCCGCCTTTAATCCCCATTGTCGGGCCTAATGATGGCTCACGCATGGCAATCATTGCTTTTTTCCCGATTCGATTAAAAGCATCTCCGAGTCCAACGGTAACAGTCGATTTCCCTTCACCAGCAGGAGTAGGGTTAATTGAGGTAACGAGTATAATTTTTCCACTCTCTTTTGTCTTCATTTTGTTTAGCGCTTCATTGGAAATTTTCGCTTTGTATTTTCCGTAAAGCTCGAGATCGTCCTCTGTTAAACCAATTTTTTCAGCTATTATCACAATTGGTTTCATCGTCGATGCTTGTGCAATTTCAATGTCAGACTTTATTGATGTTTTCATAGCCACATAAATCCCCCGCTTCAACCTTTAGAATTTAAACTACTACTACATTGTATCAAAAAAGCGCTTTCGTTCCGATTATTAATTATGTACAAATTATTATCTTTTCTGAATTAATAATAATGTTTATAATGGAATTATTGAATTTTTATAAGATTCATTGCCTTTCAACAGTTTTCCGTTGTACTAATGAATTTAATATGCTTTTAGTGTCATAAAAAAAGGGGATGATCACTTGCCAATCAACATTCCGAAGCTATTACCTGCGAGGGAGGTTCTTGAGCAGGAAAATATTTTCGTCATGGACAATGAACGAGCAACCAGCCAGGATATCAGGCCTTTAAATATACTTATTTTGAATTTAATGCCTGAAAAAGAAAAAGCGGAAACCCAGCTATTACGATTATTGGGAAACACACCCTTACAGGTAAATGTCAATTTTTTAAAAACCAACTCGTATGAATCTACCCATACGAGCAAACAACATTTGGAGCAGTTTTACACTACCTTCCCTGAAATTAAAAATCAAAAATTTGACGGGATGATCATTACGGGTGCCCCAGTTGAACTACTAGAATTCGATCAGGTAAAATATTGGGCCGAATTAACTGAAATTATGGACTGGGCCAATCAAAATGTAATCTCAACATTACATATTTGCTGGGGAGCACAGGCCTCTCTTTACTACCATTATGATATCGGTAAATTTGAGTTACAGCGAAAATGTTCCGGTATTTATGCTCACCGTATTTTCGAGCAAAATGATATTTTATTAAGGGGGTTTGACGATCATTTTTATGCTCCCCATTCTCGCTATACAGATGTATCGATTGAGGCTATATTAAAAAAACCTGAATTAAAATTACTGGCTGCCTCAGAAAATGCTGGAGCATTATTGATCGCTTCCCGAGATCGAAAGCATGTCATGATCACAGGTCATTTGGAATATGAATCAGATTCACTAGCGCAGGAATATGAAAGAGATTTGCAAAAAGGTCTCCAGATCCATATGCCTGAAAATTATTTTCCGAACAATGACCCAACCCAGCCGCCAATCAATCGTTGGCGTTCACATGGACATTTATTCTTTTCAAATTGGCTCAATTATTATGTGTATCAAGAAACCCCTTATACTTGGGGTTCTCAATAAGCATCGGATAAATTCCGATGCTTTTTTTTATTCTCCTCAAATCTGATTATCCATTTTTGTTTAATATTCGTACAATATAGGAATAATACAGGGAAAGGAGGGAATATAGTTGGAATCAATCGCTGGAGTCCATCGCAATCATTTTGGGGAGATTATCAGCTTTGTTACTTCCGGTGGGCGGGTTATTTCTTACCGTAAAGCACTAGTGGAAGCTGAGAATGGTCTTATTCAAGGTGTACAGACCATCGAAGATATAGACGGAAATATGTCCTTGATACCAAAACACGATCAGACCTTTGACCAATACCCGAATTTATTTTAAAAGCACCTAGCGATACCGCTAGGTGCTTTTTTTCATTATTATTCTTGTTCATTTTGTTTTTGAATTTCTCTCAATAACTCAGCCCTGTTCTCATCCTCTTCAAAAAACTGAACAAGATCCCCGATTCGATCAATCGAATCCCAGCTTAAATGATGTTCAATTCCCTCAACATCATTATAAATATTTTCTTCTTTTACGCCGATAATTTTTAAAAACTGTTCCAACAATTCATGTCTAAAGACAAGACGCTTACCAATCTTTTTCCCCTTGGATGTCAGCATTAGACCTCTATATTTTTCGTACACTAAATATTCATCTTTATCAAGCTTTTGCACCATTTTCGTTACTGAGGAGGGATGGACAGACAGCGCTTCGGCAATATCCGAGACCCGAGCGTATCCTTTTTCTTCAATTAACATATAGATTTGTTCAATATAATCTTCCATACTAGGTGTTGGCATCCCGAAACCTCCAAAAAATTACTCAACTAAAAGTTTACTATAGAAAAAAATGAGTGACAAGGCTCATTATCACTTATTTGAAAACTATCAAGCGTTATTTTGCTGCTGTTTCCTCAAATAAAAATTTTACCCTCTTTTCCTTCTCATCAAGGAAAAGCCTTGCATTAAAGGTTTTGTCCTTGTTTGTAAATCCCTCAATCAATTCTGTTTTACCTTCTGAAAGAAGCAATTTCACGTTTTTCTGGGTAATATTTTTCCCGAGGATTTTTTTTGAAATGGTAAAATTGCATTGATTATTTTTATAATTACTACAGCCATAAAAGCTGCCTTTATCAATGATAGCACCCTCACATTTTTTACAAGACCCTAGTTTTGTAACCGTTTTTCTCCTTGTCTTTTGTTTTCCAGGAGTAAAGTTTTCGGTAACTTCCTCAGAAAAGGTCCAGTTGGCCGATTGATCGATACTAGAAGAGATTAAATGTAATACCATCTTTTTTGTTTGTTCCATAAAATGCATAGGTACAGCAGAGCCTTCGGAAATTTCCTTCAGTTTTTGTTCCCACTTCGCGGTCATTTCCGGTGAAGCGAGGATTTCCCGTCCTATTGCTTCAATTAATATTTTTGCTTTTGCGGTAGCATAAACTAAATTCTTATTCACTTCAATGTACAAACGATCCTTAAGCATTGTGATAATACCCGCTCGAGTTGCTTCCGTTCCAAGCCCTTCAGTTCGAGTCAAAACCTTTTCAAGTTCTTTATCATCTATATGCTTACCGGCCGTTTTCATTAAAGTAATCAGCTGGCCTTCGGTATAACGCTTTGGCGGCTGTGTTTGGCTTTCTTTTACGTCTACCTTTACTGTTTCCCCCTCCTCTCCCTTTGTAAGTGCAGGAAGTTCAGGCTCATCCTCACGATCCTTTTGGTTCAGGACTTTTCTCCAGCCCTCTTCGAGTTGCACCTTTCCCTTCGAGACAAATGCTGCACGACCATCTACTAATGTGGTAACGGTTGTATATTCAGTCACTGCCTTATTATAATGAGCTGCAATTAAACTCGTAACGATTAAATCATAGATTTGCCGTTCGTCAGGGCTAAGCCTTTCCACTTTCGGGATTTGTTCAGTCGGGATAATAGCATAGTGATCAGTAACCTTCTTTTCATTAACATATCGTTTGTTTTCCGCTATTGAGGCAATTGGTAAAGGAAAAAAGCTTGAATAATCATTAATATGACTTAATTTTTTCAGAATCTCAGGGAAGGTATTGGCCTCTTCTTTCGTTACGTACCGCGAATCGGAGCGAGGATAGGATACATTTCCTTTTTGATAGAGTTTTTGCAAGACATCCAGCGTCTTTTTCGGTGGGAATTTAAAGCGTCTATTTGCCTCCGCTTGTAACGCTGATAAATTATAGAGCAATGGCGGTAAAAATTCTTTCCGTTCGGAAATTACCTCCGCCACTTCAGCCCGCTTCTCTCGACAAAATGCTGCAACTTTTTCTGCCATTTCCTTTGTCTTAACGCGGGTTTCCCCATCATTCTGCCACTTTCCACTGTACTTCTTGCCATTAATGGCAAAATGAGCAATGACTTCCCAAAATGGTTCGGACTTAAAATTCTCGATTTCTAGTTCTCTTTTAACAATAAGTGCTAACGTTGGTGTCTGGACGCGGCCAACTGAAAACACATCCGAAAACCCCTTTTTTTGCAACAGTAAACTATACAGCCGTGAACCATTCATACCTACAACCCAATCCGCACAGGCACGGGTATAGGCCTCAAAGTACAAGCTTTTCGTATCATTTTCATCTAATAATTTATTAAATCCTTCGCGAATCGCATTAGGGGTTAATGATGAAATCCAGAGTCGTTTCATCGGCTTTTTACTGTTTGTTAACCTTAAAATATTGCGGATGATCAATTCACCCTCACGCCCGGCATCACCTGCATGGATAATTTCCGTAACCGCAGGGTTCGTAATAAGTTTTTTAATGACAGCAAATTGTTTTGCTTTATCTTTTGTTACTTCGTACTTGAAGTATTCAGGTATGATGGGCAAATTGTCTAAAGACCATTTTTTCCAGCCTGGCTCATATTTTTCCGGCGCCACAAGCTGGCATAAATGACCGATTGCCCATGTGACATAGGCACCTTTTGCAAAGGTATCATTCGGAAAAATTTCGATAAAACCATTTTGTTTTTTATGTTTAAAAATAGAAGCTAATGTTGAACCTTGGTCGGGTTTTTCAGCAATAATTAATTTCATCTTATTTTGCTCCTTTGTAAAGCATCCCGGATTCATTTTCCCATTTTAAACCACATTCGTAAAGTCTCAAAACAGGCTGCTATAATTTGCTGCCTTTTAAAAACGGTCGATCTAGTGCATAAAGATGGCGATACCTTGCCTCATTTTCTAGTAAATGTTGGTGGGTCCCTTCCATAACAATTTTTCCTTGGTCTAGAAAAAGGATCCGATCCATTTTTTCAACACCGATCAAATGATGTGTCACCCATATGATGGTTTTACCCTTAAGGGTATCAAAAATAGTCGCTAAAAGCTTTGCTTCTGTAATTGGATCTAGACCAACTGTGGGTTCATCCAATAATACAACTGGAGTGTTTTGCAAAAGTATTCTTGCCAAGGCAATTCTTTGCCGCTCTCCACCGGAAAAACGCTGGCCTGTTTCCTGCATATTTGTCTCATATCCATTTGGCAATTTCTTAACCATCTCTTCCAATTGTACCATCCGTGCAGCATGAAACACCTCTTCATCAGTTGCTTCCTGATTGCCAAGGCGGATATTATTGAGGATAGAGGTATTAAATAAGTATGCTTTTTGATTAAGAACGGCTATTATTTTTGACATTGAAGGTTCTAAGTGATGTGCTAATTGGCCATTGATTTTCACTTGACCACTTGCTGGAACCAACGCTCCATAAATGAGCTTCAGCAATGTTGACTTTCCTGAACCACTTCTTCCGATAATAGCTAGTTTCTCTCCTTGCTTGACTTTTAAATTAAAACTTTCCAACAGTCTCTTTTCTGAATATCCAAACATTACATTATTTAAATCAAGCGAAATTGACGAACTGGATGGTTGTATTTCCTTTAGCTTTTCTTGTTGAGGTTCGGATGCCTGAATGGAATCAAGGCGTTTAAATGAATCTTGATAAATGGTTGTATCACTGACTGCCCCGGCTATTGGTAAAAACGATTCCAGTAACGATAACATCACGAGTCCGAATGCCGCAATGAATGTTGGCGGGATTTCACCGTTTATCGTAAAATCGTTTGCCCAGTAAATAACATAGACTACAATGATACCAAGTATCGTTTGATTTATAATATCTCGCCAATTAATAAAGGAAACCTTCTTTTTTTCCAGTTCTAACAGCTTCCGTTCTTGTTGTTCATAGCGCCCGATAAATCTACGATAATGACCGCTAAAGATCCAGTCGCCTATTCCAAAAACGGCTTCAGTCATCTGTTGGTATAATCGATTTCTTCCTCTTTTTATTTGTTCGTTTTTCACCTTTACAAAAACAAGAGATAAACATGGCCCTACAAAAACTAACAGACCGATGAAAACGGCTAAAACAATCGCAAATGGAATCGAGAAAAGACCCGCACAAATAATAATCCCGGTGTAGATTATTAATGAAATAATTGCTGGAAACAAGGTTTTTAAATAAAAATCTTGTAAATGTTCAATATCATCCGCAAGGACACCAAGCATATCACCTGTACGAAACCGTGAACGGATGAATAATCCCTGTGGTTCAAGCATTTTATATAAGTTTACTCGCATCTTTGAAAGAATCTTTAAAATTAAATTATGACCTGTCAATCTCTCTACATAGCTAAGAACTGCACGGCCAATTCCAAAAGTGCGAACGCCAACAATTGGTACATAGACCATTAATATTGATTCTGGACGCGTCGCTGCTTTAGAAATAAGATAGCCAGAAGTAAACATTAATGCCGCACCAAAAAGAATCGCAAGGGAACCTAGAAGAATCGAAAAAATAAACAATCTGCGATATTGATGTAAATAAGGAAAAATCCATTTTAGCATGATTATATGTTCCCCTCCATTGATTGACGGGCAAGCTTATAGTATGTCCCTTTACAGGTAATTAATTGTTCATGCGTACCTGCTTCAACTAGCCGACCATGGTCAAGGACAAGAATTTGATCCATATCGAGCATCCAGTGTAAGCGATGGGTTGAAAAAAATACAAGTTTTTCATCAAACATCCTTAGCATCGTTTCTTTTAATTCAGCCTCTGTTTCAATATCTAAATGGGCTGTTGGCTCATCCAGCATGATGACGGGACGATTCCCTAAAAAGGCACGTGCAAGGGTGATTCGTTGTTCCTGCCCGCCGCTAAGCGTCCGTCCACCATCACCAATGATGGTCTCAAGACCTTCAGACAATTCGTGAATCACTTCCAATAAACCTGCTTTATTAGCAGCTAGCGCCACCTCTTCCTCGGTTGCCTCGGGATGATAAAAGCGAATATTGTTTAGAACGGTATCGTTAAACAAAAACGGGTGCTGGGGAATATAGGTTATTTGATTCTGCCAGTCTTCAGCAGCAAAGGACGTCAGGGCTTTACCATTCAGCTGAAGCTCTCCTGACGACGGTGTTAAAAACCCACTTAATATATCAATTAATGTGGATTTACCAGAACCACTTGCCCCTATAATACCAATCTTTTTTGTCCCTGTTACTGATAGCTTGATATCTTCTAATGCCGCATGATTATCATCCTGAAACTGTATATTCAAGCCGTTGACAGATAAAGTACTTGTTGATTTCCACTTTGGAACGTTGACGGGTAATGGGAGCTGCGATTTGATAGAAATAATTTCCATCATCTTATTACCCGCATTTTTACCATCAAGGCTGGCATGATAGTCAGCGCCTAGCTCTCTAATAGGCAAAAAATATTCCGGGGCTAAAATAAGAATGGTTAATGCAGGTTTCAGTTCGATTGTCCCATTAATTAACCCCAAGCCTAGAAAAACAGCAACTGTCGCAATTGAAAGCATCGTAAAAAAGTCCATGGCAAAGGATGACAAAAATGCAACTTTCAATGTTGCCATCACAGCCCTTCTGTACTTTTCACTAACAAGGAAAATTTTGTTGATATGCTGCTTGCTTAATCCTAAGTATTTAAGTGTCTCTAATCCCCTTAATGAGTCTACAAAATGATTGGATAATAATTGATAGGATTCATATTGGTGGTCTGCTTTACTTTTTGCCGCCAATCCCAGCAGGATCATAAAGACGATGACGATTGGCACTGTGAGCATTAGGATAACTGCAGAACGGGTATTTACATAAAAGATAACAAGTAAAATGGACGCTGGAATGAATGCCGAGTTAGTCATTTTTATAAAAATAAGTTCTAGATAACGGCGAAATTTTAATACGCCATCCATGACAAGGGTGACAGTTTGACCTGAGCCCTCTTTTCTAACAAATCTGGGGCCAAGCTGAAATAATTTTTGCAGCAGTTTTTCACGGAGATCTTCGCTAGTCAAGGCAGCAAACTTGAATGAAATAGTTCTTTTCAAGACCATGATCAACTGGCGGCCAATAAGGGCCAAAAGAAAAACGGCTAATTTTTTGATCACTGCACGAAACAAATCTCCCCCAAAAAGAGAGGAGATTGCATCTGCCAAGGCATAAGCCTGTATGATAATAAACGCCGCTTGAAAAAGGGTCAAGATTGCAAGTTTTACTACTAGTAGTTTCACTCCTTTATAGGAGAACAAGGTCTTATCCATCAGTACGTTAAATGCTCCTTATCCGTCACCCGTTTCCGGAATACATAGTAACTCCAAATCGTATACCCTAATACAAACGGTAAAATGGTTACCGCTACAATGGTCATGATTTTCAAGGAGTATGCGCCGCTTGAAGCATTGTACACTGTTAAATCGAACGCCTTATTAATGGAGCTGATCATCACCCTTGGGAACAGACCGACGAAAATAGCTGAAATCGTTGCCGCTAATCCTAATCCAGACATTGTAAAGGCTAAGCCTTCCCGATTTTTAGTGATAAAATACCAGGTTAGTCCGTATGAAAGGACAATAACTGTCACAAGAGACAACTCCGGTATTAGGCGGACCTCAAAAATATCTGTCATCTTCCAGGACAAAGAAACAAAAATGACTAAAGATCCCAAAACGGCTAATACTACTTTTTGTGCTAAAAGGGCCGCACGTTTCCTAATATCGCCTTCAGTTTTTAATGTCAAAAAATTTAGGCCATGTAAAAGACAAAGCAATGTGACCGTTACTCCTCCCCAAAGGGAATAAATGTTAATAAAATCTGTAAAACCAGCACTCATGTTCATATCATCCTGGATCGGCATTCCCCTAAGCATACTCGTAAATAAAACTCCGAGTAGGAACGGAGGCACGAGGCTGCCAAAGAAAATAACCCAGTCCCAACAATTTGTCCATTTGTGATTGTCAACTTTGCGGCGGAATTCAAATGAAACCCCGCGCCCGATTAAGCATAGGAGGACAGCTAATAAAGGTAAATAGTAGCCGCTAAACATGGTAGCATACCAATGTGGAAATGCCGCAAAAATAGCACCCCCGCCCGTCAACAGCCAAACCTCATTTGCATCCCAAAACGGGCCGATTGTATTTACCATCACTGTTCGCTCCGTTTGATTTCGGGCAAGAAACCGTGTCGCCATGCCCACACCAAAATCAAAACCCTCAAGGAAAAAAAAGCCAATAAACACAACGGCGATTAAGACAAACCATAATTCACTTAATTCCATCTCAAGCACCTACCTTACTAAAAGGATCTGTTGATACCTTTGCATTAACATGTTCGTGAATTTCTGGACCCTTTTTAATTTCGCGAATCATTAAATAGATCATTACCCCAGCTAAAATAGTAAAGATTAACACATACATAATGATCGAGAATAGAATGGTTCCCCCTGAAACATTTGGTGAAATCGAGTCAGCGGTAGTCATCAAGCCGAATACCGTCCATGGCTGCCTACCCACCTCGGTCATAATCCAGCCAAAAGTATTAGCCAAAAATGGAAATGAAATCGCCGGTAATAGCAGCTTTAAGAATAGATGGCTGCGTTCAAGCGAATTTTTTTTCCAGAGGTAAATACCAGCTAGTGATAATAAAATCATTCCTACTCCAAAGAAAATCATCAATCTAAAACTCCAATAGGTTGTTTTCACGGGAGGGATATAGTTTGTACCTTCTCCGACAACCGACTCATATTTGTCGGTATATTCTTTTTGTAATGTTTCCATTCCTTTTAAGCTGCCTTCAAATTTTGAATAGGCTAAAAAGCTCATGGCATATGGGATGTTTATTTCAAATGTGTTCTCCCTTTTCTCTGTATCTATCAATGCAAAAAAAGACCATGGGGCAGGATCGGCAGTATCTTTCCAAATCCCCTCAGCCGCTGCCATTTTCATCGGCTGGGTTTTGACTAGATACTGTGCCTGGGTATGTCCGCTTAAAGCTGTACCAAAACTGCCGATTAACCCAATAATGATGGCGATTTTCATTGACTTTTGATAGAATTCAACATGTTTCTTCTTTAATAAGTTGAATGCACTGACACCAGCAACAAAAAATGCACCTGTGCACAATGCTCCAGTCAACACATGCGGGAATTCTACCCATAATTGACCGTTCGTGATCAGGGCAAAGAAATCATTCATTTCTGCCCTTCCATTGTTCAGTTCAAATCCTACTGGCACTTGCATGAATGAGTTGGCCGAAAGAATCCAAAAACCGGATAACATTGTTCCTATAGACACGAGCCAAATACATGCCAAATGAACTTTTTTCGATAAACGCTCCCAGCCAAAAATCCACAGCCCAATAAAAGTGGACTCCATAAAAAAAGCAAGCAGTGCTTCTATTGCAAGCGGTGCTCCAAAGACATCCCCAACGAATCTTGAATAATCTGACCAGTTCATCCCAAATTGAAACTCTTGAATGATCCCTGTTACAACCCCTACGGCGAAGTTAATAAGAAACAAATGCCCCCAAAACTTCGCCATTTTCTTGTAAAGCTCTTGTTTTTTTACTACGTAAAAGGTTTCCATCAATGCCACCATAAACACAAGGCCTATTGATAGCGGCACGAAGAAGAAATGGAAAATCGTCGTCACAGCAAATTGGATTCTTGCTAGCATAATCGGATCCATTGTAATACACTCCTCCACTATTTTGTTCACAATTTGTTCATTTTTTCACAAAAAGAAATAATAAAAAGGCTTTTGAAACAAATAATAATTACTTTATTAGAATTTCTATCAAAATAATCACAACTTTATATTATCAGACTTACGGATGACACCGACTGGGATTTATGTCAAAAATGTGACAAAATTTTCTATGATAATTTAAATTCCATTTTCTAGGAAATTAAATAAAGGGAGCCATATTGAAACTGGCCGCCCTTAAAAAATGCATCTATCCTTATTTTCATGATTGATTACTTTAAACCATTGATTGTTGATTTCTGAAAATACCAATTCTCCTTAGGTACTATATTGGATACTGTTAATATTAACGAAGGTATTCTTTCTACATCGAAGACAATGGCACCAATTTTCTTTGCAAACATAATAAGCGCATCACCATGAGAAAAATTGGTTAAATCATCGCCAATATGAAGCAAGGACATTAGGATCGCCTTCTTTTCATCTGCTTCAATGATAACTTGTGGTGAAAATCTTAATATCCAATCCTCTCCTTCAATTGAAAATCGGAACATCACTTCCCCACCTTTACCATGTAAAATTTATTAATTTAACATATGAGAAAGAGCCGTAATTATGTTAATTGGGGATTTAAATTCAGACTTTTTTATTAATTTATCAAAACCTTTATGTTTTCGGCAAAAAACCGCTTACCTTTCCTTGACTGTCCATTTTCATTATTGTATATTTAAAGCATCATGTAACCAAATATCATTATTAGCTGCATGATAATATTTAACTTTGGCACCACTCACGGTGTCTTGAAAGGCTTAGGAGGAAGAAGTACATGCAAAACGGTAAAGTAAAATGGTTTAACAACGAAAAAGGTTTTGGTTTTATCGAAGTTGAGGGCGGCGACGATGTATTCGTACATTTCAGCGCGATTCAAGGCGAAGGCTTCAAATCATTAGAAGAAGGTCAAGAAGTTTCTTTCGAAATCGTTGAAGGAAACCGTGGACCACAAGCTGCTAACGTAGTAAAACTATAATCCTTAATAAAAATGACCAATCAAGGGCTGACACTTCTGTCAGCCTTTTTATTTCCATTTTACTTGAGTTTTTTCCCATACTCCTGCAGCCTTTCCCCAACGGTACATTGGGATATACAGAAACGATGCGCCGATCTCCGCCCGCCTTCTTTTTTTAGCTGCTGATGTAAAAAACAGTCTACACAATATTGATTTATCAAGCTTTCGACTTGAGTAAAGAGTTCTTTTCTGACTGAAGGCTTCATTACTACCTAGCACCCACTTTTTACAGAATTAATGTTTTGGCGAAAATTTCTTTCCCGTCTAATGCTTGAGTAGCCAATCTATCTGCTTCCTTGTTGTCTTTTCTTGGTATGACCGTATATTTCGGTACTAGCTTCAATGATTTCAATTTATCTTCAATCCGGTCAAGCCATTGGTTTAGTGTTTCTTCATAACATGGCCATTCACCTTGAAGCTGCTTTAATACTCCCTGAGAATCTCCCTTAAATTCACACGAAAGATGTTGGGCACCTAAATCTTCCAAAATAGTTAATGCATAATAAAATGCAGCATATTCTGCTTCATTGTTGGATTCCATCTCGTCAAAGCACTCATTGGCACGAATCCGGAACTTCTTTTTTCCTTGTTTAAAAAATATAACAGCTCCAAGCCCTGCTTGATTTGTTTCCTTGTGGAAGCCCCCGTCAAAATAAACAGTAATATCATGAGGGTCATCCTCGATTTCTGTTAACAACTTTTTCAATTCTTTTAATTTCCAAGATGTCCCTTTCTCATCATAAAAATACAAGTCCACTACCTTTCCCGTTCCCTCAAGCTCATCACCCATTTGAACGGCTAATTCCCCAGCTACCCATTCGGATGAACACTGGACTTTTTCATTATTTTTTACTTTGTAATTCCACTCAAGTCTATAGTTCATGTTTTTCAGCCTTTCAAGAATGATTTTTCTTGTTCTTACCAACTAGCTTATTCATTTAGCAAATAAATATAAATATTTTTGTCATACCCATACGGGCACAAGAAAAATATATTTTCCTGCATTGATGCGTTAAAATATGTTAAACTTTCAGTATTATTAAAATGGAGGAAATAGCCTTGATTGAAGTTTATATTGATGGGGCAAGTGCCGGTAATCCCGGCCAAAGTGGTGCAGGCATTTTTATTAAAGCAAACGGTACTAGTGAAAAATATTCGATACCCCTTGGTATCATGTCAAACCATGAAGCAGAATTTCATGCTTTTATCAAAGCCCTGAACATATGCTTAACTAACGGATTCGCCCATGCAGTCATATCGTTTCGTACTGATTCGGAGTTAGTTAATAAGTCTCTCGAAAAAGAGTTTGTCAAAAATAAATTATATGCTCCCTTACTTGAAGAAGCATTACAGTTAACAAAAAAAATCGATTTATTTTTTATGAAATGGATTCCAAGTAGCGAAAACAAAGTAGCTGATGAACTGGCACGACTGGCGATACAAAAAAATTCAAGTAAGGAGCTCAATGCATCATCATGAGTTAAGCAAAAAACTCCCGTTCGAGGGAGTTTTTTCTTAAATTGCAAGCAATTCTTGTTCCTTCACAAAATTTATTGCATCTTTCCTTGTGTTAATCTTATTTGAAATTAACGTTTCCAACAATGACATATAAAAACTGCCATCAAAGCTCTTTTGTGCTTTTAACGTCAGCTCAATCGCTGTAATGATTATTTCATCGGTAGCATTTGTATAGTGCTTCCCGAAGAAAATAAAGCCAATTGCATCTTCTTGAAATTGAAAGCCTTTTCCCTTCAAGTAATGCAAATACTCCTCAACTGTACGCACTGACAACACATTCCTCTCTCCCACAATCTATATAAGATATCCCTTTAAAATCTTAACCTAAAATTTGACGCTTTGCTATTCTTTTTTGTACAAAAATGGCCGATGACCCCGACTGCAATACCTAACAGTGCTCCTCCAACTACCTCTTCCGGTTGATGACCTAGAACTTCTTTTAGCTTTTTTGGAGATTCCTTTTTCACTTCTATACGTTCATCTTTCTGTATTTTTTCAATTAATTCATTCATTGAATTTACTTTTAAGGTTAGCTCACCTGTCTGCCGGCGGACGCCTTGAGCATCGTACATGACAATTAACCCGTAGACAAGTGAAAGGGCAAAGTCAAAGGTTGGCAGTCCTCTTTGTAAAGCAATATAGGTGGTAAGAGTCGAAACCCCTGCTGAATGGGAGCTGGGCATACCTCCAGTTCCGAAGAAAAGCTCAGGGCGCCATTCTTTCCTTTTAACATAATGGATTGGAATTTTCACAGCTTGGGCAAGTCCAATGCTAAAAAGTGCTAAATAAACACCTTTGTTCATTTTATTAAATCACCTCTGCCATTATTGTTAGAAAGCCCGAGTTTTATTATTCCTAAGGGAAATACTAACTATTGGGGAGGTGAATCGTAAATGAGCAAAAAAGGTAATAACCGCGGAGTAAAAGCGCATGGTGTAAATCCACAAGGATATGGACAGGACGCAGAATTTGCGGAGGAACCAAAAAGTAAATTAGAAAATGCAGCGAAGAAGAAAAACACAAAGTAAAAAAAAATTCGGAGCGGCTTATGACCCTAGGGTCTAGGCTGCTTGCACTGGACAATTCTCAAAGTCAAAAGGCTGTCCCCAGATCGAGACAACCTTTTACATTAAGATATAATTGCTTCGTCAAACGGCAGCAGCCGTTGTACTCCTCGAAGCTCGATTTCCATTAATTTATTTAACGCTTTTTCTTTTTCAATTCTAAGTCCTGCCTCTTCTAATGCACAGCTGACGGGAACATCACACTTTATTTCAGCGAGCATTCTAGACAGGTGGAGCATGACTAAATCCTGCTCAATTTTCGCCTTATTGGACTTTGTTAACCGATCTAAGTTAGAAATTATGCCTTCCACGTGTTCAAATTCATGTAAAAGCTTCAACGCCGTCTTTTCACCGATTCCTCTCACGCCTGGATAATTATCACTCGTGTCGCCCATTAATGCTTTTAAATCAATCATCTGCCTTGGTGTAATCCCTTTTTCTGCAAAAAAGGTTTGCGGCGTGTGAACGAAATAATTCCCATACCCTTTTTTCAGTAAAATAACAGAAATGCTATCGTCAAGCAGCTGCAGGATATCTTGGTCACCAGTTAAAATAGATACATGGGCATGGTCCTTCATTTGATTTGCTATGGTTCCGATGCAATCATCCGCTTCATAACCTTCCAATCCAATATTTGGAATATCAAAGGATGCAACTACTTCCTTTACAAGGTCAAATTGCGGGATCAGTTCTACTGGAGCCTCGCCTCGATTTCCTTTATACTCAGCAAATAACTCTGTCCGAAAAGTTTTACTACCCATATCCCAACAAACAGCCAGATGTGTCGGTTTAAATGAAGAAACTGCTGTAAATAAATGCTTTACAAAGCCATGGATTCCATTTGTCGGAATGCCTTTAGAATTTATCATAAATTGCCCTGTCACTGCCGTTGCATAAAAGGCACGGAATAACAAGGCCATACCATCAACAAGCATAAGCGAAGGCTTTTGATTTTCCATTTCTAGAGTCCCCCTTATTAAAAAAACAACACGAGTTCCATTATAACATAAGATGACACTGAAATTTATTCGATTTTATTTTCTTCATAGGAGATCCAGTCGCTAAAGCTGCCAACATAGAGCTTTACCTTTTCAAAACCAGCTTCCTTTAAAGCAATAAAATTTGGCACAGCGGTTACGCCTGAACCGCAGTAAACAATGATTTGACTGTCAGGATCAATATCTGAAAATCTTTGTTTTTGCCCCTCAACTGGTATATATTGGTTTTCCATTAACCCTTTCATCCAAGGCTTATTAATTGCACCAGGGATGTGGCCAGCTTTTTTATCAATTGGTTCTTCCAAACCAAGATATCGCTTTTCTTCGCGGGAATCGATTAGGATCTTGTTTTGTTTTTTAACTGCTTCTTTTACTTCTTCAACGCTTGCCATTAATTCCGACCTCAGATTGACTTGAAAATTCGCTTTTTCAAAAATAGGAATAACCTCTGTTATAGGATTATTGCCTTCAAGCCAAGCTTTAAATCCCCCATCAAGTACATAAACCTGTTCATGTCCAAGGTAATGAAGGAGCCACCAAAAACGGGCAGCGTATTGCCCTTCACCATAATCGTATGCAATGACCGGTTTATCAGTACTAATTCCTGCCGCCCCTATTTTCTTTACCAATTCAGCTACATTTGGCAATGGATGTCGTCCCCCCTGCTCCCTAACTGGAGATGACAAATCCTGTTCTAAATCAAAGAAAACAGCACCAGGAACATGACTGATTAAATAGTCCTGCTTTCCTTTTTGGGGTTCTGCTAATGAAAAGCGGCAATCCACAACTCTAACATTATTTTCGGTTAAATGTTTCAATAACCATTCCATGTCTTTAATGTATTTCATGCAAACGCACCCCTTCAATTTGTTGATTCTCCTGTAAGTCTTTGTTGTATGTCGGTTAAAAGGTCAATTGAAACTCCACCATCTAATGCTGAAAGTAGGCCTAAATAGAATTCATCCGCCTGAACAGTCATTTGCTCTACTTGCCGTTTGAATTCGTTATTCAATTCAGTTGCATAGTGAGCATTTAATCGGCCGGTTTCTTGCTTCAAATAGTCGTCTGCAAGGCTATTTAAGATCCTATTGAGTTCATCACTCATGAGTTTTTTTTCGTTTTTTTCAAAAAAGGACTTTGGATTTTTAAAATAGGATATTGACTTCGCAAACATCTGATAGTCTAACTTCAAAAAGGCAGTTGGGAAATCAATTTCTTTGCTTGCCCCTTTTTCAAATGCAGAAAAGGAAATGTCTTGATTTATTTCTAGCAGGTTCCGAGTGAGAGCTGCTTGATAATCCATTAGCAGTCTTTCAATAAAGCGGTCTATCCTTACAGTTGTTGCTCTCATTTCTTGGGCAAAATCAAATCCAAGGCTTTCGAGAAAATCATCCAATGCTCCTTTTAGCGCCTTTTTTAGATTGCGGCCGTCGTCTCGAAGTGTCGATGGATTGAATGCCTCTTTAAAGAAATCACCAAAACGCAGGAATACTCTTTGCTTAATGTAAAAGACTAATTCTTCTGCCTCCATGTGTAAACGGTTTTGTAAAGGCTCGTCTGTTTGTTTTTCCATTAACATCTTGATTATCCTTTGTTGCTTTTCAAGCTCTGTTCGTTTATGCTCTTTAACTGAATGGTCTTCCCTCGAGCTTTGAATAAGTTTGGTTATCAGCTCATGGACACGAGTCAATTCTTTTTCGGCTGAAGAAATTGCCATCTCTGTTAGATCATTGGAAATAAATTGATAAAACGCCTGCTCAAATTTTTTTATACCAGAGTTTTCAGTAAGCTTGGTGTGCGTTTTTTCATTTATCGCGAGCATACTTGACAATGGATAGAGATGTGGATTTCTTATTCCATATTTCATTAGCTGATCTGCAACATACTCAGATACTGTTTCCTTTTCTTCTTCATTTTCAGCAAGATCAATCGCATTAATAATGAAAAACATTTTATCCATTTGGAACGATTCCTTTACACGTCCTAACTGGATTAAAAACTCGCGGTCGGCTTTTGAAAATGCATGGTTATAATAAGTGACAAACAGGATGGCATCTGAGTTTTTAATGTAGTCAAAGGCCACACCCGTATGGCGAGCGTTAATAGAATCAGCTCCTGGGGTATCAACAAGTGTAATTCCTTTTCGAGTTAACTCGCAATCAAAATACAATTCAATCCACTCGACATAACAGGATTTTTCTTCCTTCGCTACAAAATCATGAAACTCTTTAATATCTGTTTCTTTTACTGTACCGAGTAATTCCGCAAAGGAGGTAATTCCTTTTTTAAATGCTTGCAAAAAGGCAAAATGTGTTTTTTCCAGTACTCCTTCCTGCCCTTTCTCAAGGTTGATTTGATCAATCATTTTAGCAGCTGCAGCGAAATCACCGGCATGTAAGTCAAAAACCTTTAAAGCACGATTTACATCCTCAAGCATCGTATTTCTCTTTTTGAACTTCACCAATACGGTTCCATGTGGATGGACAGCCGAAACCGGTTTAATTTTATTGATGGCAGCAGTAGTCGGATTGGGTGATACAGGTAAAACCTTCTCTCCTATTAGGGCATTGGCAAAGGACGATTTACCGGCACTAAAGGCACCGAACAACGCTACCGTAAAGCCCTTGTGTTCCAGTCTATTTGCTTTCTCAGTTAGTTCTTTTGCAAGCTTTCGAAAACCCGGCAGAGGTTTAATTAGTTCGGATGCATGATAAAGCCGCTCAATCGTGTTCTTCAATCGTCCTCCACTGTGATTGTTGTCTTTTGTCCTAGCTTCCTGGACGATTGGTCCTTCACTTGTTTTATCAGCCTTCGTACTTTCTTGTTTAAAAGTTTTGGTTTCTCCAGTGGATTGGACCACTTCGTATTCTTCCTCTTCTTGAACAAAAAGCTTATACACATCTTCGTCTAATACTTCAGTTTGAATAAGGAGATCGTCAATTTTCTTTTCTCGTAAAAAACTATTTTGTTCGTGCTTTTTAAGCTCTGCTAACGCATTCACATATCTCTCGATTTTAGTAAATTCCTTTTCGTATTGTTCCTTAACCTTGCACGCTTGATTTTTTAACGCATCTAAGAAGCTCTCTTTAAAATCCGCTAATTGATTTCTCGCAATTCTTTTAATCTCATTTGCAACATCCTCTGTATAATGGAGGACATAATCTCCCGTTACACGTGCCCCTGACTTTACAGTATTGATGGCTAAATCGATAGGGATGGGGATAGAAAACGATTGAGCTAAGCTTTGAAGCTCCGCTTGAATAAGTTCCGTTTCCTTTAAGGTTCGAAGAAGAAATTCTCGGACATGCCACTCAAGCTGTGATTTTGTTTTTTCAAGCAGATCCTGATAAAAACTGTCTAATCTCTTCTTCTTCTCCTCTAAGGTCTTTTGCTTAGAGAACAGGAATCCTACTCTAAATTCTGGCTGGCAGGATTCTAAATAAACTTCTGCTAATGACCTCGTTTGAAAAGGCATGAGATAAGCATTTTTCATGATTTCGGCAATTTTATTATCAAATTCCTTTTCCTTATCACCCAAACCCTTTCTTAGCATCTTTAGACTGGCAGTGAGTTCTTGATAGGAAAATGCTAAATCCTGTTTTTCGTGCTCAGTTAATTCATTTAATATTTCAAGTGTTGGTGTGAGCTCCTCTTCTTCTAGCTTATTTACTTGATTTACATGATCTTGTGCAATTTTTTTTAATGAATGAAAAATGGATGGAACGAGTAATTGATCTTTGGATGCTAATTTTTCTGCTATAAATTGCTGAAGCTGATAGAATTCGTTAAAAGGGTTGTCTTTCTGCTTCAATGAGGTATAAAAAATCCTTGCCGGCTTTACTCCCCATGAAGCAAATGAATCGACAACACTCTTTTGAAAGTCGGAAAAACTTAATTCCTCATCTTTGTGTTTATCAATTTGGTTAATGACTAAATAAACTTCCTTTCCTGCCTCCGTTAGTTCTTTTGTAAATAAAAAATTCAACTCTGCTTGGACATGATTATAATCCATTACATAAAAGATTAAATCAGCTAAATGGATGGCGGATTCCGTGGCGATTCGGTGTGCATCATCGGCAGAATCGATTCCCGGTGTATCCATAATCACCGTATTAGAAGGTAAATGGGAGTCGCAATGGCTAATCTCTAATTCTTCGATTTTGTCTCCGTCTTTACAATATTTTTTGACTAACTCATAGTCATACGGAGCTAAATACAGCCTAGGTTTTTCATTTTTAAAAAATACCTTTGCATAATCCTCACCTGATTTCACTTTCACTAAGTTAGCACTTGTTGGAATCGGACTTGATGGTAATAAATTTTCCCCGACAACCTGATTGATCATTGTTGATTTCCCTGCGGAAAAATGACCGCAGTATGCAATGAGGAATTCTCGATTCTCTAACTTTTTCGCAAGTTGTTTTACTTTTTCTGCCTGTTTTGGATCATGATGATCGATTAAATATTCATATATCATAACGATTTTTCGTTTTAAAGTTTGAATGGTTTCTTTCTGATTGGCTGTTTGCACCATTTTTGATTATTCCCCTTAACATCGTAGTAATAATTTTTATTTTATACGATAATTCAAACTTTTCCTATCTTGACACCTTTTTTAACAAAAAGATTTTTGGACAACAAATAGGCCAAGGTACTAAACCTTGGCCTATTGAAGAAGCTATTTCCTTATTGAGTAACATTTTTTAAGACGTGCTTCATGACAAATGCATAAATAATTACCGTTCCACCAACAAAAGCAAAAGCCATATGTAACACCTTCCCTATCAAACTCTTTCCTGAGAATGATTTTCATTGTTGAGTTTATTTTAGCACGGTTGATAATCATTTTCAATAATCCGTGTGTATCTGTCACAATTTTTTAACAATCCTTGGAATAAAGCGATTGCAGTCTCGAAAGATACCTTCATACTCAGTTAATGTTTTTAGTGCTTTTTCCTCCTCTGGAATTCGAACCATTAGCATGATTATGTTTAATATAGTAAACAAAAACGCCGTAAAGTACGCGCTGAACAGGACTGGCACAGCTAGCAGCTCAACCGCAACTACAAAATAATTGGGATGCTTTAAAACTCTATATGGTCCTCTCCTGACCACATTGGCACCCTGTAAGACAAGGATTTTCGTGTTCCAATACTTTCCGAGAGATATGATTGCCCAGATTCTTATGAACTGGGCAAAACAAAATAGAGCTAAAACGAGCGGCCAGATGTAGGATAGTCCCCGTTCTAACGTAAACTTTTCAGTAAATAAGACAATAAAAAACAGTACATGCATCATGACCATATACTTATAGTGCTTTTCACCAAACTCAACTGCTCCCTGCTGCTTCATCCATTTTTCATTGCCTTTTGCAATAAAAAGCTCCACAACCCGCTGAGAGATGACAAAACCTATGAATAGAATAAATGGATAAAGATCATTCATTTATCTCCACCTCAGCAAGAGTAATTCTGAGCTAAACCCCGGCCCTAGTGCAGTTCCGAGACCAATAGTGTTCTTAGGAATGTCCATCTCCATATAGCGTCTTAACACGAAAAGAATAGTTGCAGAAGACATATTTCCATATTGCCTTAAAACCTCAAAAGATACTTCGTTCATTGAAGGAGGTATATCTAATGCTGTCATATATGCATCCAATACCTTTTTTCCGCCAGGATGGGCAATAAAACAGTCGATTTGCCCCAACTCGATTTTATGTTCTGCTAAAAAATCAGTTACATTAGGTTTTAGCCAGCCTTCAATGATACGGGGAATATCACGGGAAAATAAGACGAATAATCCTGAATTTTTTAATTCCCAACCCATCACATCCAAGGAATTTGGCATAAGTGTTGATTGGGTGGCGATAATCGAAGGCAATGCGGCCTTCATCCCAATCTCCTCAGTTTTAACATCGTCACCGCAAACCAATGCACAGGCAATTCCATCGGCAAAAAGTGATGTTCCAATTAGATTACTTTTTGAAAAGTCATTCTTCTGAAACGTTAAGCTGCAGAGCTCAATGGATAGAACGATGACTTTTGCCTCAGGAAACGCTAAGCAATACTCAAATGCCCTTGATAATCCGACCGCACCACCGGCACAGCCAAGTCCCCATATCGGCACCCGCTTAGTATGCGGGTTAAATGGCAATTGATTCATAATTCTTGCATCAATACTAGGGGTTGAAATACCTGTTGTTGAGATGAAAAAAATGGCGTCAATCTCTTCATATGGAATATTCTCCTTAAGAAAGACAGGATTATTTAAACATTGCACTATCGCTTCTTTTCCATGAACCACAGCGGATTCGATGTAAACATTGTTCTTCTCTTCAAACGAATGATACTCTTTAAACCACTCGATATTTTTGACAAAATGTCTTTTTTCAATTTGTCCGTTCTGAAAGGCTTTTAACAGTCTTTCAATATCCTTAAATGAATCAGTAAAAAGGTCTCTTGCAAACTCTAATGCTTGGGCTTGGTTAATTTCATAGGGGGGTATAACCTCTGATACAGAAATAATGGCAGGCATCATCATTCTCCTTCTACACATCTAAGGGTATTTTTTCCAGAGATCCACAGAATTATTCGGGGAATTGATCACGTTTAGGTGCAAAAAAAAGCTCCCCTAATATAGGGAAGCAAATGTTTTGAAGGTTGTTGTTGTGCAGTTAAATTATAACGCGGATTAAGATTTCCTTCATTACATAATCATTACCAATTTTATTTATTGCTTTTCAGATTGTTTTTGAATTTCTATCTTTATTTTGTTGTTCGCCAATATTCCGCAAACTTTGCAATATTCTACTTTATTATATAGAAGCCGACAATGTTCGCAATAGTATTTCTCCAACAAGACCACTCACTTCCAAGGGTATTTATTTTTATCATATTTTTTATTTTTCACAGTGTGACTTCAAGAACGAACCGCATAATTTTATGTGTGAAGTATTATTCAATTACTTTTATCACATATAAGGTGCGACAGTTCACAGTTTCTTCACATTTTCCTCTGTTTGTTTGTGACAAAAATCACTGTTGTATCAAGTTTTTAACATTAACATAGTAGATACCTAAGGAATGAACAATTTGTGAACTACGAAATTTCATATTTTACTTTCACAATTGTTTTGTATTATGAAAGAGAACTTATTTATTTAATTCAATTTTCTGAAGGGAGTGCAAAGGGATGGCGAAGGCGGAACTGAAAACTAAACATAAAACAGAAGTGGAAGACAGCTCTTCTCTTAAAGGGACTTTAGCATCCGTTTTCTTATTGGGAGCGTTTATTATCGTCACCTGGATAAGTGTTTACTACCTATTCGTAGAACGTTTTTAATGATTGAAGGGGGAAAAAATATGCATATGCATAAATTTGAAAAAATTTGGCTGACTTTCGGTATTAGCTGCCTTGTTATTTTTTTGGCAGTAGTAGGTGTTAGCGCCTTCTATCTTGGCAACAAACCGCCTAGCTGTTTAACAACTGTTAATCCTGAAAAGGTAGATCAAACAAAACCATTCAACAAACCGGGACTTCATAAGGTTGATGGAAAAGATTGGGAATATGAGTTAGTTTACGTTGCATCCGCTTTCTCTTATAATCCTGCAAAAGTAGAAGTGCCACTTGGTGCAAAAGTAAAAGTTATCGCCACAACAAAAGACGTCATTCACGGCTTCGAAGTCGCTGGGACTAATATTAATATGATGCTTGAACCTGGTTATGTCAGCGAATATACAACAACATTTGACAAAGCAGGCGAATTTTTGATTGTTTGTAATGAATACTGTGGTGCCGGGCACCATTTAATGAGTTCGATGATTGAGGTGGTAAAATAATGATTAACAGTGCTGCTGCAAAAGTAAAAGTTGACCCTCGTGATGCAAAGCTTTCCATGGCACACTTCTTTGTTGCCTTTTCAGCACTTGCTCTTGGGGGATTAATGGGGCTCCTGCAAACCCTTGTCCGTTCAGGAAAATGGGAACTTCCATGGGGAATTGATTATTATCAAATCTTAACCGTTCATGGTGTGTTAATGGGACTAGTTTTAACAACTTTCTTTATTATGGGCTTTCAATATGCTGCTGTGAGCAGGACAACCGGCGGACATTCGAACGCCGCTAGACGTACTGGTTGGATTGGCTTTTGGGTCATGTTAATCGGTACATTAATGGCAGCAACAATGGTTCTTCTTAAGGAAGCATCTGTTCTTTATACCTTTTATGCACCACTTAAAGCACACTGGATATTTTACTTAGGTTTAACCTTCGTTGTTGTCGGAAGCTGGCTTGATGGAGCGGCTCAAATCATGACCTATGCTAGATGGCGGAAAAATAATCCTGGTCAGCCAAGTCCTTTATTAAGCTTTATGGCAGTAATCAATACAGTGATGTGGATTGTTGCAACACTAGGTGTTGCTGCAACCGTATTATTCCAATTGCTTCCATGGTCACTCGGATTAGTTGATACAGTTGATGTGCTAGTCAGCCGTACATTGTTCTGGTATTTTGGTCATCCATTAGTTTATTTCTGGTTATTGCCTGCCTATATGTGCTGGTATGCGATTATTCCAAAAATTATTGGTGGAAAAATTTTCTCAGATTCTTTGGCACGATTGTCGTTTATTTTGTTCCTGCTTTTCTCGATTCCGGTCGGTTTCCACCACCAATTAACTGAACCAGGAATTGATCCAGCATGGAAGTTTTTCCAAGTTATTCTTACATTCATGGTAGTTATTCCATCGTTAATGACTGCTTTCTCTCTATTTGCTACTTTTGAGAGATATGGACGTTCTAAGGGTGCTACTGGACTTTTTGGCTGGTTTAAAGTTCTTCCTTGGAACGATGCCCGCTTTACAGTTCCATTTATCGGTATGGCTTCGTTTATCCCTGCCGGTGCAGGTGGAATCATCAACGCTTCTAACCAAATGGATCAGGTCGTGCATAACACAATTTGGGTAACAGGTCACTTCCATTTAACAGCTGCCACATCTGTTGTGCTAACGTTTTTTGGAATTTCTTATTGGTTAATTCCTCATTTAACTGGACGCAAATTAACGAAGGCTATGAATAAATTAGGAATCATCCAGGCATGGGTTTGGTTCATCGGTATGGCGTTCATGTCAGGTGCTATGCATATCCAAGGGCTTCTTGGCGGACCAAGACGCTCAGCCTTCTCTACGTACGGCGGTGCAAAGCAAGCAGCTGAGTGGATTCCTTACCAAATCGCTCAGGCAGTTGGCGGATCGATTTTATTCCTTGGAATTATTTTAGTACTGATTATTTTTGTTAACCTTGCTTTCTTTGCTCCTAAAGGGGAGGAAGAATTCCCTGTAGCTGAAGCAGAAAACCTCGAAGAAAAAGCACCAATGGTGTTCGAAAACTGGAAATTATGGCTTGGAATTACAGCGGCTCTTATTCTGTTCGCTTACACGATACCGTTTATCGATATCATTCAAAATGCACCTCCAGGCTCAAAAGGATTCCAGACCTGGGGTAAATGGTAACTCCATTTTATTTTCAAATAGTGTAAAAGGCTTCAATCTCCTAGATTGAAGCCTTTTTATTATATATCGTTCCTCTGCTTTTTTTAGAACGATTAATGAGAAGAACCGATAAAAGAATCACAAATGATCCGATTGCTTGGATGACACCAAAACCTTCCTCATACAGAAAAACACTTAAAATCGTTGCAACAACTGGTTCTACTGTGGCAATGATAGCGGCTTTACTTCCATCTACATTTTCAAGTCCTTTTGTATAAAGTAAATAAGCGATTACCGTAGGAAATAGACCTAGACCGATCCCATACAGAAGAATATCACCACTCACCAGAAGGCTCCATTTATCCCAGAGATGTGTCAAGGGTAGTAATGCAAGGGATGCGATGATAAAGGTATACAATGTTACCGTAAAGGTGGGATATTTTTTCAAGGCAAACTTACCAAATATCGTGTATAAGGCATATCCAAAGCCTGCCCCGAGCCCTGTCAGAAGCCCGATTGGCCGAATGGCTGCCGCTGCCTTTAAATTGACACCGGCAACCAAAACGCAGCCAACAATAGTCGCTAAAACAGATAGGATTTTAGTTGAATCCATGTTTTCCCTTAAAAATAAATAGGATAATATAGTGACAAACGCTGGTGCTGTATATAATAAAATCACTGCTAGCGACAAATTCATTTGATTAATAGCCGAAAAATAGCACCAATTAAATAAAACAATGCTGCAGATCCCCGTTCCAATAAATAGTCCGATATCAGGGAATTTGATTTTCATTTGAACTGGGAATTTTATTACCCCAATTAAGCTAAGCAATATTGCTGCTGTGACAACCCTTATCGTCACAATTTCCATCGGGGTAAAACCTGCTTCAGTCAGTTTCCTTACAAAGATTGCAATGATTCCCCATAATGATGCACTTATTGCAATGAATATAATGGGAATGACCTTTTTCAATTTAACTGATATACCTTTCCATATTTCTCATAAAGATAATCAATCAGATATTTAGCATTTAAGCCTTCTCCGGTGACATCCTGTAATATTTCAAGCGGCTTCTTCATTTTTCCATATTGATGAATATTTTTTGTCAGCCACTCTTTAATCGGGAGTAGGTTTCCTTCCTCTAATAATTGATCGAAATTTGGGAGCTCCTTAAGCATTTTATGCTTAAATTGTGCTGCATACATATACCCTAAGGCGTAGGAAGGGAAATAACCAAAACTTCCTCCAGCCCAGTGGACATCCTGAAGCACTCCCACTCCGTCATTTTCAGGATGTATACCTAAGTACTCTTCGTATTTATCATTCCAAACCTTTGGCAGGTCCTTCACTTCAATTTCATCCTTAAATAACCCTTTTTCAATCTCATAGCGGATCATTACATGTAGCGGGTAGGTTAATTCATCTGCTTCAATTCTAATTAATGATGGCTTCGATTCATTAATTGCACGATAGAATTCTTCTATTTCAACATGGTCGAATTGACCATTTGCATATTCCTTTAAAAGGTCATAGTTATTTTTCCAAAATGAAATGCTTCGTCCCAGAATATTTTCATAGAAAAGAGACTGCGATTCGTGAATTCCCGTTGAGGTCCCAGAGCAAAGCGGTGTACCAATCAGATCCTTTGAAACATTTTGTTCGTATAATGCATGGCCGCCTTCGTGAATCGTACCAAAAACAGCTGTCCGGAAGTCGTTTTCATCATACTTTGTTGTAACGCGGACATCGCCGGGATTTAAGCCGATGGCAAATGGGTGAACGGTTTCGTCCAGCCTTCCTGCATTGAAGTTATACCCCATTTTGTCGAGGATTTTCAAACTAAATTCGCGCTGATTTTCCTTTGAAAATTTTTTAAATAGAAAATCTGTATTTGGCTTATGAGGAGACTCCGAAATCTGTTTGACCAATGGGACAATTTTTTCCCTTAGTTCACCAAAAACTTGATCCAGCACTTCCATCGTCATACCAGGTTCATACATATCTAATAAAACATCATACTTGTTTTCCTCATGACCCCAATAGCCGATGAATCGTTTTGTCATCGCTACGAGTTTCTCAAGGTATGGACTAAACAAGGCAAAATCAGCTTTTTCCTTAGCTTCCTCCCAGACACTTTCTGCCTTTGATTGGAGAATGATAAACTCTTTGTATTCGTCAGCCGGTATTTTTTTGTTACGTTCATATTCCTTTTTGCACTCATCGAGGATTTTATTGGTCTTTTCTGAAAGTGGCTGTTTTGATAAATTGGCTATGTATGCTGCCATTTCCTCGGAAGTAGACATTTTAAATACCTCAGAAGATAGCATTCCAATAACCTCCGACCGTTGTTCCACGGCATGCTTCGGAGCACCCGTTCTAAGATCCCAATAAATTAATCCCAGTGCTTCATTATACGCTGATATCTTTTTTACATAATCTAAAAATTCTTTTTCTAATTGTGCATCATTCATTCCATTACCCCCTTTATATGCTTTTAAATTCTAACATACAATTCTGAAAAGTTGTTGATTGAAGTAATAAAAATACAGAAAAAAACAACAGAATATAATTTCTGTTGTAAAATAAATGAAAAGGGAAAAGAGGTTGTTACCTGGAAAATAAATATTCAGTAGTATGATTTGAAAGAGTTACGAATCACACCTAAAACATGATTTTTATTTATCCTACCAATGTATTAGGGGGACAGGAATTTGAGAGAATTAGTGGGTTCATGTAAATGCTGCAAAAAAGATATTTATTGTTTAGATGGTTTTTTTAACGGTATCCATACGGAAGAAAACGAGATTTACTGTTTCGACTGTTATAATAATCTTAAGAAAGAAAATGAAAATCCGCAAAGCTAAGCTTTGCGGATTTTTGCTATTATTCTTCATCCACTGATAAATCTTTTACAGGAAGTCTTTCTCCTTCTTTATGCGTAGGTTTACGTAAATTAAAGAGTGCTTTTACACAGAATAACATCAATACCACTACGCCAATAAGGAAAATGGTGTCAGGCACCGCACGCCAGGTTAGTAGTGTTTGGACATTATCCTATTGCAGGAAGGCTGCTGATCGAGATGCTGCGTATCCATGGTTGAATGCTTCTTTTATTTGAAGGAAACCGACAGGAAGTAAGGATAAGAAGACCATTCCAGCAAGACCTACATTCAACATGATACAGCTGAATTTCAGCCATTTATCGTTCCATGCCTCCGGTTTCACAATATTTCTTAATGAGTATAGGAGGACCGCACATGCAAACATACCATATACACCCATCATCGACCCATGACCATGTGCTGGTGTTAAGAACTGTCCATGTTCGAAATAACTTACTGCCGGTAAATTAATTAAAAATCCAAGCACACCTGCTCCAACTAGGTTCCAGATGGCAACAGAAATTAGGAACCAGAAAGTACCTTTATAAGGGAAGTCTACTCCGCCTGCTCGCATCATTTTGTATTGTTCATATGCTTCAAGAATTAATAATGTCAACGGAATTACTTCCATAGCTGAGGGCTTCCCTTTTCTTTATGCTTCTTTTGGCTCAGTTGGAAGAGCTTCTGTAATACTCTGTAAAAGACAAGAATCGATATCTTCATCTATCATGATATGAACCATTCCCCTGTCTTTTTCACTCCTAATTAATCGTCCTATACCTTGACGAAGACGGAGGAGCATATAGGGCAAATCCACCGCGATGAATGGATTATCAACTCCATCTCTCTTGGCAGTAAAAACAGGATCATTTGGCGGGAAAGGAAGAGAAAAAATCAGAACATTTTCAAGTGATCTTCCCGGAATATCAAGACCTTCCCAAAGATGGATGGAACATAGAATGGCATGCTCCTCATTTTGAAATTTCGAAACGAGTGTGCTGATCTCCTCGTCTCCTTCAAAATAAATTGGAAAATGTATTACTTTTGACAGCTGCTTCTTAAGAAGTAACAATTCTTCCATATTATTTAACAGTATAAGTGCCCTGCCCTCTGATTGGTTAAGCATTTTAATAAGATAATTAATTTTATCTTCAATGCTTCCATTTAGGAACCTCGGGAGATAGACTTCCATCTTTTCCGCATATTCAAATGGTGATGCAACCGAAAAGGATAAGTATTCTTTCACCCCAAGACTAGTTGCAATATAATCGAACGAATTTTGATTTGACAATGTAGCAGACGAAAAAATAAACGGCTTTTTCTGTGAGAAAACCTCTTCCTGCATCACCTCTTCAACCATTTTTGGCATGATGACAAGTGTCCGTTCTCCCCCGCCTTCTTCATACCAAGTAATTCCATTCAATTCTTGAAGGAAAAGCGCTAATGAGTGGGTGATTTGCTCCAAATACTCCTCAACAATTTTTAAATCATACTCATTAATAACATATAGCTCGCTTTCAAATACAAGCTCTTCTTCCAAGGCTTGAAGAGTTGAAAGCAGCTTCCTGCATGTTTTTAATACTAATGGATGCTTGGTAATCATTTGTTTTTCTGAGCCTTTCGTATGCGCAGAGAACTGTGATATGGCGTCAAAAAATTCCTCATTATCTATTAGTGCTTCTTCAATCGTATACAAGGTCTTCTCACGCACTTCATTTTCCATTAACCTGGATAGCAGGGTATCTAAGGTATAATCGGTAAAGCGGTAGCTTAAGGCTTTCTGCGCAGCATATTCAAGCAGGTGTCCCTCATCAAAAACAACGGAAGAATGCTCCGGCAACAAGGGCAACTGCCCTTCCCGCTTTCGTGACTCTTTAGTCCATACATGTTCCATATAAAAATCATGGGAACAGATGATTAAATCCGTTGAATGTCGATAATATTCACGGTGCAATGTCAGCCCGCAGCGATGACGTTTTTCACAGGAAAAACAATCCTGAAGAGTGTCCCAATTGAGATTGTTCCATTTTCCATCTGACAAATTAGGAAAATCTCGTCTGTCACCGTACCTTTCAAAAGATTGCATGGAGCCTCCCGTATGGATAAAATCAGGCAGCTTTTGATAGACCTCGGATATCTCATCCGATAAATCATTATTCCGAACCTGGTCAAGCTTTTTTAAACACAAGTACTGATCTCGTGATTTTGCCAGCCGAACATCGATATTTAACCCAAGTACTCTCTCAAGCTTTGCAATATCGCCTTCTTTTTTCACAAGCTGCTCGATTAGCGTTTCATCGGCACAGGCAATCACTACAGGCCTATTGGTGTACCTTGCATACATAATGGAGTAGAGCAAATAAACAATCGTCTTCCCTGTTCCAACTCCTGCTTCAGCGAACATCACTTTTTTATCTTTGAAGGCTTTTTCCAATTGAAAAGCCATGTAAATTTGTTCATCCCTCAGTTCGAAACCAGCATCAGGCAAAATATCATAAAATAGATCGCCAATCCATTCTCCCAATTTGTCATAAAAGGATTCAGTTTTGGAGACTTCAAACGGCATCCGGTTTTGCAAGTAAACCCCTCCAAAAAAAACATTAGCGTCAATGGACGACGCTAATTGTCTAGTCTATTTGATTATTTCACTTTGAAACGGGGGCTTTTTTCCCCAATATTGATATAAATCTGTCCTAATAAATCCATTAAACAGCTTTCGTTTCTTCGTTGCTGGTTTTCCATAATACTGCTCAAATTCTTCATTCGAAGTCATGATATATTTCGACCACGTATCAAGCTTACTAAAAGCCTGTCCCATTTCCTTATACATTTGTTCCACAGCCTTTTTATCACCAAGTCTTTCACCATATGGCGGATTTCCGACTATGACACCGTATTCCTTACTTGTCGAAATGTCTCTAACCTGCATTTGCTTAAATTGAATCAAATCACCAAAACCAGCTTCAAAAGCATTTTCTTGTGCAATTTTTACCATGCGGTGGTCAATATCAGACCCAGTAATGTCTACGGTCTGATCATAATTCGCCAAGTCTTCGGCTTCATTCCTAGCTTCATCCCAAACTTTTGGTGAGATCCAATTCCAGCCTTCCGAAACAAATTCGCGATTAAAGCCAGGAGCAATATTTTGTCCAATCATTGCCGCTTCAATCGGTATGGTACCAGAGCCGCAGAAAGGATCGATAAAGGGACGGTCCGCCTTCCAATTAGTTAACATTACCAGAGCGGCAGCAAGTGTCTCCTTTAATGGTGCCTCACCCTGGTCAACCCGGTAGCCTCGCTTATGAAGGCCCTGACCGCTCGCATCAATTGTAATGGTCGCCATATCCTTTAATAAGGCGATCTCAATCCGATAGAGGGCACCATTTTCTTCAAACCAAGTGCTCCGCTTATAATGCTTCTTCAGACGTTCAACTATGGCCTTTTTGACAATCGCCTGGCAATCAGAAACACTAAAAAGCTTTGATTTAACAGACTTTCCGATAACGGGAAATTCTGCATCTTCAGGCAGAAATTTTTCCCAAGACAATGCTTTTGTCTTTTCAAATAATTCATCAAAGGTTAATGCCTTAAATTCGCCAACCTTGATTTTTATTCTGTCAGCCGTTCGAAGCCACAAATTACTGCGGGCAATGGCTGTTTCGTCCCCAGTATAGGTAACCTTTCCATTCTCAACCACACAGTCATATCCAAGCGATCGTACCTCTTTTGCAACTAAGGCCTCCAGCCCCATTGCCGCTGTAGCAATTATTGACAAGTTTCCCATATCTTCACCCTTAAATAAGTTTCAATTGTATGTATGTTTTTTATTCATGAACAATAGAATATTCGCTTTCATTATTGACAAAAAATAAGCAGTGAATGCAATTATTACCAATAAAAAAGCCCCCCATTCAGGAGGGCCGTTACATCCAGCATACATTCCCATTAATAACGTTCTGTAAGCCATGTTCTGTACCATAGTACTGCAAACGACCAAAAGTCTCGTACTTAGGTGGTAATCATCTATCTACAGATTCACGTGGAATCTGTCCTTCTCCTCGTTCAGTTCCTCAGAGAAAGTGCCCCTACCATTATTTGGGTTTCTCGCTCGTGGGGTTTACCCGTTCCACCCTTTCCATTTCTAGAAAGGCATCGTCACTGTGGCACTTTTATAGGTACTCATACCATATCCAATAAAGGACTTAGGTATTTTTCCGGCCGTCAGCTGGATTTACATCCAACTGCCCTAGCTTATGATTTCGCTAGGCACGAACACTACCGGCGTCGCAGCCCGTGCGAGCATGGACTTTCCTCAACAATTCGCGTAAAGCTCATTGCAGCGATTACCCGAACGTTATTAATGATACTTTTTTATTATATGTATTTCCTGTTGTTAATTCAATGGTTTTTATTTGGAAATCAAGGTACAAACTGTCAATCGTAAAGTTTACTGCCAAAAACATGCTTTTCCAGATTAGATAATCGTTTTAAAATATCAAAATTTGTCGTCCCCGCTGGTTGTGCCACCGGCTGTCTTTTTGACGAATCCTCAAGCTGTTTACGGAGTCTTAGATTTTCTTGCTGCAGATCCTCTATTTCTTGATGGAATGCTTCATAATCTTTAATGATTAAATCCAAAAATTTATCGACATCTTCTTGTTTATAACCTCGGACAGCGGTCTTAAACTCTTTTTCTAAAATATCCTTAGCTGTTAATTTCACCTTATCAGCCAACATTCAAATCACCTCAAGTTTAGCCAATCATTACCTATTATTTTTTCAAAAATAAGTCCTTTTGTCAATTTTCTTTTGTTTTAAAAATTGAATGGTAGTTAAATCATTCCATTATGTGGATATACCACTTAACCATTCCTTAAAAATCAGACTGTTTAAATTGTTCTTCCTCTACAATCATTTGTAGGTCGTAAAATGTAATCAATTCAATCGAATAGCCGTGTTTTTTTTGATATTGAACGGCCAGCTCGTATAGATATTTCGGACTACCCTCCTTTTCGTGATCATAGAGGAGAAGAATCCCATCACTTTTTTCGATAAAGAATTGATTTTTCAAGCGAAACTGCCACGGCTTCTCGTATCCCTTTTTTGATACAGAATCAATGAAATCTGCCCCAGCCAAAACAGACTTATACCATTCTCTGTTTGTTTCATTCCAGGAAGCTTCCTGGTCAAGGAACGGAGTGATAACCGCCAGCTTTAAATCAGGAAAGTCCAACTGCAACTCAAATACAACTTCAGCAGCCCAAAGTTCGACCCCTAATTGGCCGCTAATCAACACCCATTCTAGGCCCTCCTCAATCAAAGATTGGATAGATTTCTTGATGGCGGCCTTGATAAATAAAACAGATGCATGGTCTTTTTTAAAAATACCTAATTCAAATGGTTTATAACCTGAAATGGTCAGCACTTTAACCAAAAACGTTCTCCCTAATAATAAATTTTTTAAAAATGGACAAACATTTTGTTTTAAAAAGCATATCATAATGTAAGAAACAAGAAAAAACAAGGGCTTAAAAGCCCTTGCAATTGATATCCCTCAATTAAGGCCGAGGACCCATAAATGGTCCTGGAGCAAAGCCTGGGCCTCCCATTCCGAAGCCTGGGCCTCCCATTCCAAAGCCTGGGCCTCCCACTCCGAATCCTGGACCTACTGCCCCGAAACCTGGTACGGCATTTGCAACAGGCAATCCGCCCGGCGCACATGGGTTACAGCAGTTGATTTGCTGATTGCATACCTCTTCACAGCATGAAGCTGTTTCTGTACAGTAATGTTTATGTTGATACATATGATGATTGACAGTTGTAACGTGTGTTGGATGAATATGTGGCACCACCGTTGTTGAGAAGGTATGGTTCACTATTTCATTCGTTGGATGAATGACTGGCGGCATAAAATTTGTTCCAAGATACATATAAAAATCTCCCTTCAAATATTCTGTTTACATTAACAGCCTATGTTGAAGGGGTAACTCTTGTACTAATGAAAATACCTATTTTTTGCTCAACTGAATTTATTAGGCTGACTTTTGCTTGTAAATTTCTTATAGCATCGAGTAAAAGCTATCTTTTAAGCTTGTAAATACGACGGCAGTCAAACAGACGACAATAAAAAATAAGAATAAAATTGCTTTATACATTTTACCAGCTCCATGGTTTTTAAAGTCGTTTTTTTCTCAATCCAAATTTAAATTTTACCTTTTTCAACGTCGATAAACAATATGGAATTACTGGTTTTTTATCAAAAATTATTAAGTTTTTGTGACATTTAATCAAAGGGTACCGAAAAAACATTTACATCACTGATTTTCACGAAAATTGCGCTTAACCGGGAAAATTAGCGCATTTTCCGATCCAGCCGTTTTAACCTTGTTTCGAACTGTTCTAAAGTCATATGACTTTTCATTTTAGCTTGGTTTTTAGATTGTGTTATTTGCAGTATTGCTTTTCGACAATAATGTATTGCAAGCTTGTAATCAATAAGTCGATGTTCA
>Ga0213826_1000158_pt1 | contig 69408 bp, 70 predicted proteins | sample MC6MC0899MG_FD_180668 | JGI IMG/M metagenome (GOLD analysis project Ga0213826, IMG submission 180668) | Enriched soil aggregate microbial communities from Iowa State University, Ames, United States - MC6-MC0899-MG | ecosystem: Environmental > Terrestrial > Soil > Unclassified | place: USA: Iowa...
AGAAATGTACACCTTTGAGGACCGGGGGAAACGCAGTATCACCCTTAGACCGGAAGGGACGGCAGCGGTTGTCCGCTCGTTTGTCGAGAAAAAAATGTTCGGGCTTGCCAACCAGCCCGTTAAGCTGTATTACATGGGGCCAATGTTCCGCTATGAACGCCCGCAGGCAGGGCGCTTCCGCCAGTTTGTTCAATTTGGCGTCGAAGCATTAGGCAGTAATGATCCCGCAATAGATGCAGAGGTTATTTCGCTTGCGATGAACCTGTACAAAGAAATGGGCTTACAAAAGCTGAAGCTCATTATCAACAGCCTTGGCGATAAGGAGAGTCGTACCGCACACCGTGAGGCATTAGTGAATCACTTTAAACCGCGCATCGGAGAGTTTTGTCATGACTGTCAAAATCGTCTCGAAAAAAATCCGCTTAGAATTCTCGATTGTAAGCAGGATCGCGACCACGAATTAATGAAAACAGCACCATCAATTCTTGAATATTTAAATGATTTTTCAAAAGCCTATTTTGAAAAGTTGCAGCACTATTTAATACAGCTCGATATCCCGTTTGAGGTCGATGCCAACTTAGTGAGGGGCTTGGATTATTATAATCACACGGCCTTTGAGATTATGAGTAATGCAGAGGGCTTCGGTGCGATTACCACTTTATGCGGCGGCGGCCGCTATAACGGCTTAGCGGAAGAAATTGGAGGTCCGGAAACGCCTGGGATTGGCTTTGCCTTAAGTATTGAGCGTTTTCTTGCAGCACTTGATGCTGAAGGTATTGAGCTAGCGGTGAATCAAGGGATTGACTGTTATCTTGCGGCCCTAGGGGAGGAAGCAAAGGATTACACCGTAGGGCTGTTACAGCAGCTCCGTATGGCTGGTTTTTCCGCCGAACGAGATTATTTGGATCGAAAAATAAAAGCGCAATTTAAAGCAGCTGATCGCTTAAAAGCAAAATTTGTGGCCGTTCTTGGTGATGATGAGCTAAAAAACAACAAAATTAACGTGAAAAATATGGATACAGGTGAACAAGTAGAAGTAGACCTAGACTCTTTCATAAAACAATTTCAGGAATTGCAATCTTAAAGGGGGAAAAACAATGTTTGGCAGATCGTATTTTTGTGGAGAAGTTCCAGAATCCTCGGTAGGAGAAAAGGTAACTTTAAAAGGATGGGTTCAAAAACGACGTGACCTTGGCGGATTAATTTTTATCGATCTGCGCGACCGTTCAGGTATTGTTCAGGTTGTGTTCAATCCTGATTTATCAAAGGAAGCATTAGAAACAGCAGAAAAAATCCGTAATGAATATGTACTCGATGTGGCTGGTACTGTGGTCAGCCGTGAACCAGGCACCGTGAATGACAACCTGAAAACAGGAAAAATTGAAGTACATGCGGAGCAAGTAACGATTATCAATGAAGCGAAAACACCGCCTTTTACGATTTCTGATAAAACAGATGCTTCAGAAGATGTCCGCTTAAAATACCGTTATTTAGATTTCCGCCGCCCGGTTATTTTTGAAACCTTAAAAATGCGCCATCAAGTGACAAAGCAAATTAGAGATTTTCTCGATGGTGAAGGCTTTTTGGATATCGAAACACCGATTTTGACAAAAAGCACTCCTGAAGGGGCTCGTGATTATTTAGTGCCAAGCCGTGTTCATCCAGGTGAATTTTACGCGCTACCACAATCACCACAATTGTTTAAACAATTGCTTATGGTCGGCGGAATCGAACGTTATTATCAAATCGCCCGTTGCTTCCGTGATGAAGACTTGCGTGCAGACCGTCAGCCAGAATTTACGCAAATTGATATTGAAACAAGCTTCATGAGCCAAGAGGATATCATGGCCATGATGGAAAAAATGATGTCCCAGCTGATGAAGACGGTAAAAGGTGTGGAGGTTCCTCATGTATTCCCGCGCATGACGTACGATGAAGCGATGAGCCGCTTTGGTTCCGATAAACCGGATACCCGCTTTGGTTTGGAACTCGTTGACCTTTCTGAAATCGTGAAGGATTCCGGCTTTAAAGTGTTTGCTGCAGCGGTAGCCGGCGGCGGTCAAGTAAAAGCGATTAATGTTAAAGGTGCAGCAGAAAAGTATTCACGTAAAGATATTGATGCCTTAACAGAGTTTGTAGCTGTCTATGGCGCGAAGGGTCTTGCTTGGCTTAAAGTGGATGCAGAAGGCTTAAAGGGTCCAATTGCGAAATTCTTCTCTGAAGATGAAGCACAGGCACTTACAGCGACGCTTGAAGCATCAGAAGGGGACTTACTCCTATTTGTTGCCGATAAGAAGAGCGTTGTCGCTGATGCTCTCGGCGCTTTAAGACAAAAGCTTGGAAAAGAATTAGGGCTAATTGACAAAAGCATGTTTAATTTCTTATGGGTAACGGACTGGCCGCTTTTAGAGTATGATGAGGAAGAAGGCCGTTATTACGCTGCTCACCACCCATTTACGATGCCGTTTAGGGAAGACCTTGAATACTTGGATTCAGATCCTTCAAAGGTACGTGCCCAAGCGTATGACCTCGTGTTGAACGGCTATGAACTTGGCGGCGGATCTTTGAGGATTTTTGAACGTCCTATTCAAGAAAAAATGTTTACTGTTCTTGGCTTTTCACCTGAGGATGCGATGGAACAATTCGGTTTCCTCATGAATGCCTTTGAATATGGAACACCACCACATGGCGGGATCGCTCTTGGTTTAGACCGCTTGGTAATGCTGTTAGCCGGAAGCTCCAACCTGCGCGATACAATCGCTTTTCCAAAGACAGCGAGCGCAAGCTGCTTGTTAACGAATGCACCTGGTGAAGTTTCTGAGACACAATTGAAGGAATTAAATTTGTCACTAAATGTTAATAAATAACAGGAATTCGCTTTCATGAATCCTTGAAGCTCCCTTCTAAATATGTTATCATAAAAACAATTAAAGAAGAGTCCTGAGATGTACGTTGTGTTACCTGAAGTTTTGACCGAACATTTTTAATTCGGGAGTCTGGAGTTTTCTGATTGCGTAAATGCCCCACCCTTATACGGGTAAGGGGACTTACAATACCGGAAACAGGACACCCACCTGCTGAGTGCGGGATCAAAACTAAGGATCAAGAAGCAACGGCACCATTGGGACTCTTTTTCCTTTTGGTGAAAATAACCTTCTGGCATAGGCTGGGAGGTTTTATTTTGTTTTTATTATGATAATTCCTATATAAATACTTGTTTTTATAGAGTAGTATGTTATATTTTTATGGTGAAAAAATAAATGAAAATTGACTATAAATTTGGAGTGAACATACATGCTGCATCAATTTTCCCGTAATGAGCTTGCTATTGGTAAAGAAGGACTAGAAATAATGAAAAACAGTACGGTTGCTGTTTTAGGGGTTGGCGGTGTTGGATCGTTTGCCGCAGAAGCGCTTGCCCGCTCTGGGGTTGGCCGCTTAGTTTTAATCGATAAAGATGATGTGGATATTACAAACATCAACCGTCAGCTTATTGCCCTGCTTTCAACGATTGGTAGACCGAAAGTAGAGATCATGCAGGAGCGGATTAAGGATATAAATCCGGATTGTGAAGTGATTGCACTAAAGATGTTCTACACTGAGGAAACCTATGAGGAAATTTTTGGCTACAACTTAGATTTTGTTGTCGATGCCTCTGATACGATTGTATATAAAATCCATTTGATGAAAGAATGCTTAAATAGGGGGATTCCGATTATTTCCAGCATGGGAGCAGCCAATAAAATGGATCCAACTCGGTTCCAGATTGCTGATATTTCTAAAACACATACCGATCCGATTGCTAAGGTTATTCGCACCAAGCTTCGTAAAGAACGAATCCATAAAGGGATACCAGTTGTCTTTTCTGATGAGAGCCCAATTGTCATTCGTGAAGACATTAAAAAAGAAGTAGGAAATGAAAATGCACCAATCCGCAAAGCACAAATGCCGCCTGCCTCCAACGCTTTCGTGCCATCTGCTGCCGGCTTGATCATGGCGAGCTATGTGGTGCGGGAATTACTAAAAGATATCAAAATTCAGCGTGTTTCGGATGAGAAATAACTCTGTGCATGCCCTGAACTTTAATTAGTTTGGGGCTTTTTTGTCTTTATTGAATGAACCGAGAAAAGGGATAAATGGTAAATGAAAAGGGGCTACATTGACCGAAGAGTTGAAAAACAAGGAGGAACAGTTAATGAAGAGGAGTTACATTGACCGAAGATGTGACAAACGAGGAGGAACGGTAAATGAAAACAATATCCATTTACCAATAACAAGAAAAGGCTCCTCCACTGTATGAAGGAGCAACAGGTTTAAGCTGTAATTCCACTATAAAATTCCTGTTAATCATATATACTAGAATTTATTATTTTTACTCAAAATATCTATGTTGCCTTGTCCCAAAAGAAGTCAGGTTTTGCAATAGAATCCGCCTAATCACCTTCCTAGAGCTAATCACCCCACACCAATCATGAATACCATTTGTGGTAATTTTTCTATCCGGAAATAGTTGCACAAGTTCCTTCACACTCCGCAAAACGCCTGAATCAACACTTTCCTCAACTAAGCATTTTTCACACACTAATTTCTTCTCCCCAATAGACATCATAAATGAGAAACACTTGGGGCAAATTATGCCTTTTTTAAGTTGCTCATATTCATAAGACTGGATCCGGGCATAGCGAGATTCATTTTGATGCAGCGAAATTAATTGGTCAGCAAGCCTTTTGTGGCGGCCATTTAGTTTTGATGGTGTTTGGTCCAATTTTTTCATGAACCTTTTAAGCTGTGATGGGTAAATAATCGGTGCATTTATAGGGGCTTGATATAAGGTGAATACGGGGTTTACAAATGTTACAAATCCTTCTACAGGTATATTATTCCCCATCTTTTTAAGTAAAGGGCAAAGAAGCGACTTACTGCGTTTTAATTGGTCCAATGGATTCTTTATTTCATCCTTAGATAACAAAGAATAAAAATTACCAGACTCGTAAAAATAATCACCTTCATAATTTTTTACTTCGAAAGGGTAAATGGTTTCTTGAGCTATGATTAAAGTATCAATTTGAAACTCAGAGTTGTTAGATTCTAGGCATAAATCATTAATAATATACAAATCATTTTGAAGCTTCTGGGTTAATTGGTCAAACATAAGCTCACCTTGATACCCTTTTTCAAGTTTTAAATAATACCTTTTTTCTTTTGGTGCTAGCATCATACGTGTGTTTAAAGATCTTAACCTGAGTAATTCTTTTGATTCCATTCGAAAATTTAAAAACATAGCACACTTCCTTTCATAACTTGGTAACAATTTAATTTTATAAAAAAATAACAGTTGAATCTTTGAATAATTTGTTAACATTTTCCTCAATCTTCAGACCTAGAAATGATTCCACCCTCAGCCGTTTTTTGAAAAAAGAAGAACAAGGTTATAATAAATTTGGAAAGTATTTCAACAATAAGTTAAACTTTGTTGGGATACAAAGAGAGGAGAGAGAGTTTGGAAACCATAGTTGAATTAAAAAATGTAACGAAAGTGATTAAAGGAAGAACGATTATTGACGCTATTAGCTTCAAAGTAAATAAAGGCGAAGTATTCGGGTTTCTGGGTCCAAATGGTGCCGGTAAAACAACAACCATTCGGATGATTGTCGGCTTAATGGATATTACTTCTGGGGACATCACGATAGGCGGTGCGAGTATTAAAACCCAGTTTGAGGATGCCGTTGGTCATGTAGGAGCCATCGTTGAGAATCCGGAAATGTATAAATTCTTGACCGGTTATCAAAATCTGGTTCATTATGCCAGAATGTCAAAAGGCATCACAAAGGAAAAAATTGCCGAAACTGTTGAACTGGTTGGTTTAACAGAACGAATCAACGACAAGGTTAAAACATATTCGCTCGGTATGAGGCAACGATTGGGCTTGGCACAGTGCCTCTTACATGACCCGGATGTCCTGATCCTTGATGAACCAACAAATGGCCTCGACCCGGCGGGAATCAGGGAAATCCGCGATTATGTCCGCCAGCTTGCCCGTGAAAAAAATATGGCCGTGATCGTCTCCAGCCACTTGCTATCGGAAATGGAAATGATGTGTGATCGGATTGGGATTATTCAAAATGGCAGGTTAATAGATGTGCAGCTTGTTCAGGAATTTGTTCATGGCACCGAAGTGACCTATGAGTTAGAGGTTGTTCCAAGTGACAAAGCATTGAAGCTTATTGAGGCCAGCTATCCTGACGTGCGTGCAAACCGTTCGAGAAACGGAATTTCAGTGGAGCTGCCAAAAGAAGAAATACCGAAACTCGTAAAAAAATTGGTAAGTGAAGACATTCAAATTTTTGCAATAAAAGAAGTAGCAAAAACATTAGAAGATCGCTTCCTTGAAGTGACATCGGAAAAGGAGGCCGTAACTCGTGGTTAATTTAATCAAAAATGAATGGATGAAAGTTTTTAAACGCCCTGGAACCTATGTGATGATTGGGATCCTTATCGTTGCTATCTCCTTGGTTGGGATTGTAGTTAAGACTCAACAAAAGGACTTTGTTCAGGATAAAAATTGGGAGCAAGTATTGAAAGATGAAAATACTGCGTTAAAACAGCAGATGGCGCAAAGTCGGACAAAGACGGAAAAACAATTTTTCAAAAAAGAAATCGCCATCAATGATTATCGTATTAAGCATGATATTCCGTCGAGGGAAAAATATAGTGTTTGGTCATTTGTAAAAGATACTTCACAGCTTATTTTGTTAGCTGGATTATTTATCATTATTGTTTCTGCCGGAATTGTCGCCAGTGAGTTTAATTGGGGAACAATCAAGCTGTTATTAATCCGGCCCATCAATCGGACGAAAATCCTCTTATCGAAATATTTGACGGTGTTATTGTTTGCCATATTTATATTGGCGATTCTGTTTGTTTTCTCAACTGCACTTGGTGCCATCCTTTTTGGGATGCCGGACAAAGCCGTTCCATATTTAAATTATTTTAACGGTCAAGTCACTGAGCAAAACATTGTTGTCCACTTGTTAATTTATTACGGTTTAAGTTCAATCGACACGATTATGCTGGTGACAATGGCCTTCATGATATCATCTGTTTTCCGGAATAGTTCACTAGCAATCGGCTTATCATTGTTCTTGTTGTTTACTGGCGGGCAATTTACTGCCTTGTTATCGATGAAATTTGACTGGGCAAAATACGTTTTGTTTGCAAATACAGATTTAATGCAATACTTCGAAGGTACGCCAATGGTAGAAGGGATGACATTATCTTTCTCCGTATTCATGCTGTTGATTTACTTTGCACTATTCCAATTCCTAGCCTTCTACGTCTTCAAAAAACGCGACGTAGCCGCATAATTAATAATTACCATGAAATAAAAATAGGTGTCAGGCACCATGTGAAATTTTCACATGGTGCCTGACACCTTTTCTACTATTTCGACCTTGTTAATTTTGCGTAGACTGTGGCAAGGGCTTGTTCGAATTTTCCAGTTTTCTTGGGCTGGTAGTATTGTTTGTTTTTTAGCTTGTTCGGTAAGTATTGTTGCGGTACCCAGCCGTTTTCATAATCGTGGGGGTACTTGTAACCGATGCCCCTGCCTAGTTCTTTTGCCCCTTTGTAATGGGCATCCTTAAGGTGGTCCGGTACTTCGCCAACAATTCCCTTTTGAATATCGTCAAGGGCTGCTTGTATTGCCAAGACGGCAGAGTTTGATTTTGGCGATAAGCATAATTCAATGACGGCATTTGCCAATGGAATCCTTGCTTCGGGAAAGCCAATTCTTTCCGCCGTTTCGATCGCAGCTAACGTGCGTGCGCCCGCCTGCGGATTGGCAAGGCCAATATCTTCATAAGCTATGACAATTAAACGACGGCTTATACTCGGAAGGTCGCCCGCTTCAATTAATCTGCCAAGATAGTGGAGAGCGGCATTGACGTCGCTTCCGCGAATCGATTTTTGAAAGGCTGACAGGACATCATAGTGCCCATCGCCGTCTTTATCGGCAACCAAGCTTTTCTTTTGCAAACATTCTTCCGCTGTTTCTACATCGATTTGGATGATGCCGTCATCAGCTTGATCCGTTGATAGCACCGCCAATTCGAGTGCATTCAAGGAGCTTCTTACATCTCCGTTAGAACCCTGGGCAAAATGCTGTAAAGCCTCATCAGATATCTTAATGTTCAAACCACCAAAACCGCGCTCGGCATCTTCAAGTGCGTGAGTTAATGCTTGTTTCACTTCATTTGGTGTTAACGGTTTTAGCTCAAAAATTTGACAGCGGCTGCGGATCGCAGGGTTTATGGCATGATAAGGGTTACTCGTGGTTGCCCCGATTAATACAATCATTCCATTTTCCAAATAAGGCAGTAAAAAATCCTGCTTTGCCTTATCTAATCGATGGACTTCATCAAGCAGTAGAATCACTTTCCCAGACATTTTTGCCTCAGCTGCGACAATTTCCATGTCTTTTTTATTATTTGTGACGGCGTTTAGTGTCCGAAAGGCATATTTCGTACTGCCGGCAATAGCACTGGCAATCGAGGTTTTGCCAATGCCTGGCGGCCCATATAAAATCATTGATGTCAGCTGTTTCGCTTTTACCATTCTGGCAATTATTTTACCGTCGCCAACCAGATGCTGTTGGCCAACAACTTCTTCTATCGTTCTAGGACGCATACGGAATGCTAATGGTTTTTGCTGCATAATCATCTCTCCAAAACAAAGTTCCCTACTTATTACAATACCATTTTCCCTTGAAAAAGCATATTGAAGAAGAATATGATATAATTTCTAAAGCCTATAAATTTACTGAGATATTTTATCTATCCCCCCATTAACGGGCATTAAGACCCCTTCTTCAAGACATTGATGGTACTAAAAAAGAAAAGCAGGGTTCAACTGCCTGTAAAAGCCCGATTGGTTCAACTAACAATCAATGGGGGATGGAAAAAACAATGATTGAAGTTTCATTTTTATAGATTACGAATAGAGGTGCAAGTTATGAAAATTTCTACAAAGGGACGATATGGTCTGACTATCATGATTGAGCTTGCGAAAAAACATGGTGATGGTCCTACTTCGTTAAAAACCATTGCCCAGGCAAATGAATTATCGGAACATTATTTAGAGCAGTTAATTGCCCCACTCCGCAATGCCGGATTAGTGAAAAGCATCAGGGGTGCATACGGCGGGTATATTCTTACAAATGAACCTTCCAAAATCACTGCGGGCGATGTGATTCGCGTGCTGGAAGGTCCGATCACTCCAGTCGAAGGAATTGAAGATGAAGAGCCTGCTAAGCGCGAATTGTGGATTCGCATTCGTGATGCGATTAAAGACGTCTTGGATAATACAACATTAGAAGACTTGGCAAGTCATAGTGAGGATCATGAACCAGAGGGTTATATGTTTTATATATAATGTGAAAAATAAGTAGAGAATTATTTTGATTGAAGGTGTAAATATGGAACGAATTTATCTTGATCATGCAGCAACCACTCCGATGCACCCAAAGGTTATTGAAAAAATGCTCGAAGTGATGAATGCTACTTTTGGGAATCCTTCTAGCATTCATTCGTTTGGGAGAGAAGCCCGGCATTATATTGATTTAGCACGTGCAGCGCTGGCCCAAAGCATTGGGGCAAAGGAAAACGAGATTATTTTTACAGGCGGTGGAACGGAAGCAGATAATATGGCATTATTTGGCGTGGCTGAAAGCTGCCAGAATAGCGGCAAGCATATTATTACAACTCAGGTGGAACACCATGCTGTCCTTCACGCCTGCAAAAAGTTAGAAAAGATGGGCTTTGAGGTTACCTATTTGCCGGTTGATGAAACAGGGAGAATTTCCGTCTCGGATCTACAAGCTGCATTAAGGGATAATACCATACTGGTTTCTGTTATGTATGGAAATAACGAAGTCGGAACGATTCAGCCGATCGTGGAAATTGGACAACTACTGAAAAATCATCAAGCCATATTCCATACCGATGCGGTTCAAGCTTATGGTGTGGAAGACATTGATGTTAATAAGTGTTTGATTGATTTATTATCGGTCTCTGCTCATAAAATTAATGGCCCAAAAGGAACAGGCTTTCTTTATGCAAAGTCGAATGTAAAAATTTCTCCTCGACTTTTTGGCGGCGATCAAGAAAGAAAACGACGGGCGGGAACGGAAAATGTCGCCTCAATCGCTGGATTTCATGAGGCTGTTCTCATCTCAAGTGAAGAATGTCAGTCCAAAAGAGAACGGTTCAAGAGTTTCAAAGAAGCTTTGCTGCAAAAGCTTCGTGCACTAGATGTAGAATTTGACATAAACGGATCGCTTGAATATTCGCTGCCACATGTATTAAACTTAAGCTTTCCAGGGACAAGTGTGGAAGCTATGCTCGTTAATCTAGATTTAGCAGGAATTGCCGTCTCCAGTGGTTCGGCATGCACAGCTGGTTCCATTGAGCCTTCCCATGTCCTTGTTGCCATGTTTGGTAAACAATCGGAGCGTTTAATCAACTCGATTCGATTTAGCTTCGGCTTTAATACAACGACTGAAGAAGTCATTAAGGCAGCAGAAGAAATCGCTAAGGTTGTTTCGCGTCTGAAAAAATAAATGTACAACGAAGCTTCGGCATAGAAAGAGGTGAAAAGAATGGAAAGTAAGGATCCAAAAAATACACGCGTTGTTGTTGGGATGTCAGGCGGAGTGGATTCGTCTGTTGCGGCGCTGCTATTGAAGCAACAAGGCTATGACGTCATCGGCATTTTTATGAAAAACTGGGATGACACCGATGAAAATGGTCTATGTACAGCAACAGAAGACTATGAGGATGTTATACGCGTCTGCAATCAAATTGGCATTCCATATTATGCCGTTAATTTTGAAAAACAATATTGGGATAAGGTCTTTACCTATTTCCTTGATGAATATAAAGCGGGCAGGACACCTAATCCTGACGTGATGTGCAACAAAGAAATTAAATTTAAAGCATTCCTGGAGCATGCGATGAATTTGGGTGCGGATTATCTTGCCACTGGTCATTATGCCCGCGTGGAATATCGTGATGGCGAGTATAAAATGCTCCGTGGTCTTGACGATAATAAAGACCAAACGTATTTCCTGAATCAATTGACACAAGAACAGATCAGTAAAGTGATGTTCCCTATCGGAAATCTAGAAAAATCAAAAGTACGGGAAATTGCGAAGGAAGCTAACCTCGCAACTGCCACGAAAAAGGACAGCACAGGTATTTGCTTCATCGGAGAGCGGAATTTTAAAGAGTTTTTAGGTCAATATTTGCCTGCACAGCCGGGAAATATGGAAACTTTTGATGGTGAAATTAAAGGCAAGCATGAAGGGCTCATGTACCATACGATTGGTCAGCGTCATGGTTTAGGGATTGGCGGATCAGGTGAGCCTTGGTTTGCCATCGGCAAGGATTTAAAAAAGAATATCCTCTATGTGGGACAAGGCTTTCATCATGAAAAGCTATATTCTGATGCCATCACCGCTGTTAATGTAAGCTGGGTATCAAATCATGAAAAGCCTGCCGAGTTTGAATGTACGGCAAAATTCCGGTATCGTCAGGAAGACCATAAAGTGACTGTTCGCCTCTTAGAAGACGATAAGGTACAAGTTCTTTTCCACGAACCGATCCGGGCCATTACCCCAGGGCAAGCAGCTGTTTTTTACAATGGCGACGAATGTCTTGGCGGCGGAACGATCGATGAAGTGTTTAAAAATGGTGAACGTTTAACATATGTTGGCTGATTTTTGACCCTGATTCCAGTTATGGAGTCGGGGTTTTTTAATCCGAAATTTCGATTGAACGAAATTTTCCAGGAAGTTTGCGGAATATAAAAACGGCGGAACTACCTTCGGACTAATCACAAAAACCAATTCCAACTCTTAAAGTAATATTTAAATAAAATATGGTATACTTTCTCTTAGGATTGGAGTTGAAAAAATGGATAAAAACCAATTAGGTGTACAATACATGCAGGATGGCAACTGGGAAGAGGCAGCCAAGGCCTTTAATGAGGCTATAGAAGAAAACCCAACAGATCCTGTTGCTTATATAAATTTTGGCAACGTTCTTTCTGCCGTCGGCGATGATGAAAAGGCATTAAAATTTTATCAAAAAGCGATTGAAATAGATGAAAGCGCTGCGGCGGCTTACTATAGTATCGGTAATCTACTTTTCACTAAAGACCTTTTTAACGAGGCTAAAGATATGTTTGAAACAGCGATGAAAAAAGGTCTGCAGTCAAGCGATAATTACTTTATGTTAGGATTAACTCTCGTTCAATTACAACAAGGCCGGTTCGCTCTCCCTTATTTACAAAGAAGTGTTGAACTGAATGAACATGATGCCGAAGCGTGGTTTCAATATGGATTATGTCTGGCACAGCTCGAAATGATTGATGAGGCAATCGTTCAATTCCAAAAATGTATTGAGATTGATCCAAATCATTCTGATGCATTTTACAATTTAGGCGTTTCCTATGCCTTTAAAGAAAATGCCACACTTGCTTTAGAAATGCTAAATAAAGCACTCGACATTCAACATGACCATCTACTAGCAGGTCATGCAAAAAAACTGATTGAAAATATCCAATAATTTTTAGCTTTCAACAGAAAGGAGGGAGCCATATTGGAAAAACAAGACTCACTTGATTTATTTGAGGAGCAAGGAAAGTTCGTCAAAGGGCGGCCGATTGTAACGATTTTTCACAACGAACAAAATCTTTATACCGTTTTAAGGATCCGTGTCGACGAAACAAACGATCAATATGAAGACAAAGAAGCGGTCATTACCGGTTATTTCCCAAAAATCCATGAACAGGAAACCTATATATTTTTCGGGGAATTTAAGGAACATCCAAAATTCGGGGTACAATTTCATACTAATCACTTTCGAAAGGACATGCCTCAGACAAAACAAGGGGTGATCGCCTATTTATCAGGAGAAATGTTTAAAGGGATTGGGAAGAAAACGGCACAGAGCATTGTTGACACATTAGGAGAAAACGCCATCTCCAAAATTCTCAATCAGCCATCCTTGCTTGATTCCATTCCAAAACTCCCTCCTGAGAAGGCAAAAATGCTGTACGATACGCTGATGGAGCATCAAGGACTTGAACAGGTAATGGTGGCCTTAAATCAATATGGATTTGGGCCGCAGATATCGATGCGGATTTATCAAGCTTATAAAGAGGAAACACTAAATACTATTCAAAAAAATCCATATCAGCTTGTAGAAGATATCGAAGGCATCGGTTTTGGCCGGGCGGACGAGCTTGGCTACCAGCTGGGGATCTCCGGAAACCATCCCGACCGGATAAAAGCCGCCTGTCTTTACACACTTGAAACCGAAAGCATGCAAACGGGCCATGTTTACATGCATGCTCAAGATTTACTTGAACAGGTGAAGACACTCCTCGAAGGCAACAAGCGCGATCAAATTGAATACATAGATATTTCAAATGAACTTATTAAGCTCGAAGATGAGGGAAAAATAAAAGGGGAGGAAAAACGGGTCTATCTCCCATCCTTATTTTTTGCAGAAAAAGGCCTTGTAACGAGTATAAATCGGATTTTGCAACAATCGGAATACAAGGACCAGTTTCCAGAGTCAGAATTCCTCCTGGCATTAGGCGGTTTAGAGGAACGTCTTGGGGTACAATATGCCCCTACCCAACGAGAAGCAATTCAAACTGCGCTAATGTCACCCATGCTGATCTTAACGGGTGGACCGGGAACCGGTAAAACGACTGTTATCAAAGGAATTGTTGAACTATATGCAGAACTGCATGGATGTTCATTAGAGCTGAAGGATTATCACAAAAAGGACGAGCCGTTTCCGTTTTTGCTTGCAGCACCGACCGGAAGAGCCGCCAAACGAATGACAGAGTCGACGGGACTGCCTGCTGTAACGATTCACCGGTTACTTGGCTTTAATGGGACCGAAGGATTTGACCGTGATGATGCCAGTCCCTTAGAGGGAAAAATATTAATTGTGGACGAAACCTCGATGCTCGATATTTGGCTTGCCAATCAATTGTTTAAGGCACTGCCGGAGGATATTCAAGTCATAATGGTTGGCGATGAAGATCAGCTGCCATCGGTCGGACCAGGACAAGTTTTAAAGGATTTGCTGCAGTCAGAGCGGATTCCGACTGTCCGCCTTACTGATATTTACCGGCAGGCAGAAGGTTCTTCGATCATTGAACTGGCACATGATATTAAAAAGGGCTATCTTCCTGCTAACGTTACCTCAAAGCAAGCCGACCGTTCGTTTATTAAATGTTCAACGGCACAGGTTGCGCAAGTGGTTGAAAAAGTGGCCCTTAATGCCAAAAATAAAGGGTATTCAGCAAAAGATATCCAGGTGCTGGCTCCGATGTACAGAGGGCCTGCCGGAATCGACCGCTTAAATGCGCTGCTGCAGGAAATTTTTAATCCGAACCCTGATGGTAAGCGGAAGGAAATTACCTTTGGTGAGGTTAAATACCGTATTGGTGATAAGGTACTCCAGCTTGTGAACCAGCCGGAAAGTAATGTTTTTAACGGCGATATTGGGGAAATTATCTCGATTATTTATGCAAAGGAAAACACCGAAAAACAGGATATGATCTATATTTCCTTTGAAGGTAACGAAGTCGAATATACAAGGCAGGACTTGAACCAAATCACCCATGCCTACTGCTGCTCGGTACATAAGTCACAGGGCAGTGAGTTTCCAATTGTTATTCTCCCCATTACAAGAAGCTATTACCGGATGCTAAGGAGAAATTTAATTTATACAGCAATTACACGAAGTAAACAATCGTTGATTTTATGTGGAGAAGAGGACGCCCTTAGAATGGGGGTAGAAAGAGCAGACGAGCTTTCGAGGCAAACGACGCTCTGTCAAAAGCTTCGAGAAACAATTATCGTAAAAGAGATCGGCCCCCAAGGAGAAAATCCTCCCAATAAAGTCTCGTATGAAGAAGAATTAATGCAGGTCCATGCAATGATAGGAATGGAAAACGTTACACCTTATGATTTTATGGTAAATGACTGAAACTATAAATGTTCGGGGAGGTGGGACACTCTTTGCGGACATTTTCTTTATTGAAAGGGCAGCCTGTATTTGAAACAAGAAGTGGAACAAGAATCGGTGAGATTAGTGACCTTTGTATTTCGGGCACAGGAAAAGTCAATGGCCTGTTAGTAAAAAAAGGCGTGTTCTTCAAACAAACTTTTTTTCTGGACATTCAAAAAGTGGCAGCTTTTGGCTGGGATGGGGTTATGGTTGAGGATACCAAGCAATTACAAAAGTTGAAAAAAAATCCGGAATATACGTTTAACCATCAACACTCTATTGATGGAATGTTAATGCTTACAAAGAGCGGTGAGTCGCTCGGGTTATTGAAAGATGTATATTTTCAAGAAGAAGTGGGCACAATCGTAGGGTACGAAATCACGGATGGCTTCTTTTCGGAAATCACGGAAGGTAAACAAGTCATTCAATCCGGGAAGCCCTTAGCGATCGGAAAGGATGCCATTATCGTAGATGTAAATGAAAACTTGCCGACTGGCGAGCCTAAAGAGGGCGAAGACAGAGGCATAGTTGAATTTATGCGTTCAGAATTCAAGTAATAAATTCTGATTAGCTAAATGATACGTGAGGTGTCTTTTCATGTTTAAGTGTCCTAATTGTCAAAGTAAGGATATCGGCAAAATTGGTATCAACCAATATTATTGCTGGAACTGTTTTATTGAGCTTTCAGTTGCCCAAGGTATCATCAATACCCATCAAGTCGAGGAAGACGGATCACTAAGTTCATTAGATGATTTGTTTGAAGAAGATGAGCGTCGTTACACCCTTTAAACGAAAGCGTGCGCAGTATGCGAGCGCTGGACAATTAAAATAGAGGTGAGACGTATGAATAAAATGATGACGACAATGATTGTTTTCGGTGCAGGCATGGCAGCATATAATATTGCCCAAAGAAATAATATGATGTCAGCCCGCAATATGAAAAGAATGCAAAAGAAAATCAAACGAGCGATCTTTTAATGTCAATCCCCCTCAAAAGCTGAGGGGGATTTTTAATTGTATATTTCCGCCAATTGTCTCGAAAACTAATCAAAAGGAGGCATGGAAAGTGGAAATTCGTATGAAATGGTATTACCGAATCGGTTTTTTACTCCTTTTATTAATTGCCATTTTTGTTTTTCTAAAAATTAGTTTCGTGTGGATGCCAATTGTCAGGATGGCAGCCATCATCATTCTCCCTTTTGTGATTGGCGGGTTTATCACCTATTTGCTTCACCCAATCGTCGAAAAATTACACGAAAAAGGGCTTCATCGTGGGCTTGCCATCATATTCATTTATATTATTTTTTTTGGCGGAATCGGTATAGGACTGTATAAAGGAATTCCGGCAATTATTGACCAATTAAAAGATCTTTCCGAAAATGCTCCCGCGTTTGCAGAGCAATACCGTAGCTGGATTGATACTCTCCAATCACACACAAGGGCCTGGCCTGATGGATTGCAGGTGAGGATGAATGAAGGCATCGATACCTTTGAAAAAAAGATGGACTCGTTACTGACCATCATCGTGAACATTTTAATGAAATTCTTAAATTCAGCGCTCATCATGCTGATTATCCCATTTATTGCATTTTATATGTTAAAGGATTTTGCCTTAATTAAACGGGCAGTCTGGTATATTACTCCTAAAAAATGGCGTAAGAAGGGCACTCTTTTTCTAAAAGATGTTGACGAGTCCCTCGGAAGCTATATTAGGGGTCAGCTCCTAGTTTGTGTGATTATTGGCAGTATCTCAGCCCTGTTATTTTGGGTTTTTGATTTAAAGTATCCGTTATTATTAGGGTTAATTGTTGGTGCCACCAACGTGATCCCCTATTTCGGGCCGATAATCGGGGCGGTGCCGGCAGTCATTATTGCAACCACTACTTCTATAAAATTAGTGATTATTACCTTAGTGATTGTGTTTGGTTTGCAATTTCTAGAAGGGAATATTTTATCTCCCTATATTGTCGGCAAAAGTCTGCATATGCATCCATTAGTCATTATGGTCGCGTTAACTGCAGGAGGAGAAATTGGCGGCATCTTAGGGTTAATCTTAGCTGTCCCAGTCCTTGCTGTGTTAAAAGTTGGGATTATACATGCAAAAAATCATTTCATCCAATGAATCAAATTGACAAACGTTTTTTTCGTAGCTATAATTCCTCATATAGAATATTTGTAGGAAAATGTAGAAGGATCGAGTATGTTGTAGTCCATCTGTAACGCGTTCAAGCGCAGAAGAGAGGAGCTTCCCCGGGTGAAAGAGGCTCTAGATGAAGGATGACAGAAAGCTAGTCCGGAGTGCAGCTAATCACTGCCGTCAGTGCCGCGTTAAGGCATTATTGAGAGATGAATACTGCTTTATTGTATTCATAATCAGGGTGGTACCGCGAGACAAGCTCTCGTCCCTGTTTTGGGGATGAGGGCTTTTTTGTATGCTTTTTTACATAAAAGGAGGTTAATTTCTATGAAAAACTTAACTGGATCACAAATCCGCTCACTGTTTTTACAATTTTTTAACGAAGAAAAAGGACACACTATTGAACCGAGTGCCTCGCTCGTGCCGCATGACGACCCATCATTGTTATGGATTAACAGCGGGGTTGCAACTTTAAAGAAATATTTTGATGGACGTGTTGTTCCTGAGAATCCAAGAATTACAAATGCACAAAAATCAATTAGAACAAATGATATTGAAAATGTCGGAAAAACGGCCCGCCACCATACGTTCTTTGAAATGCTTGGCAATTTTTCCATCGGTGAATATTTCAAACAGGAAGCCATAGAATGGGCTTGGGAGTTTTTAACCGATGAAAAATGGATTGGCTGGGATCCAGAGCTTTTATCTGTTACCGTTCATCCAGAGGATCAGGAAGCATATGAAATCTGGCATAAAACGATTGGTTTGCCAGAAGAACGCATCATCCGTCTTGAGGGGAACTACTGGGATATTGGGGAAGGTCCAAGCGGCCCAAATACCGAGATTTTCTATGATCGCGGACCAGAGTATGGTAATGACCCAAGCGACCCTGAATTATATCCAGGCGGTGAAAACGAACGCTACCTTGAAGTTTGGAATCTTGTATTTTCACAATTTAACCATAACCCTGATGGTACGTATACTCCACTTCCAAAGAAAAATATTGATACTGGAATGGGACTTGAACGAATGGCATCTGTCGTTCAAAATGTTCCAACTAACTTTGATACCGATTTATTTATTCCAATCATTCGGGCAACCGAGGAAATCTCCGGCGAACAATATGGCGTCGATAAAGAACGCGATGTAGCCTTCAAAGTCATCGCTGACCATATTCGAACTGTAGCATTTGCTGTCGGTGACGGGGCATTGCCATCTAACGAAGGCCGCGGCTATGTGTTGCGCCGCTTGCTTCGCCGAGCTGTCCGTTATGCAAAACAAATCAATATAAACCGTCCATTTATGTTTGAACTCGTTCCTGTCGTAGGCGATATCATGCATGACTTCTATCCGGAAGTAAAGGACAAAACTGAATTCATCCAAAAGGTGATTAAAAACGAAGAAGAGCGTTTCCACGAAACCCTTCATGAGGGCTTGGCTATTTTAGCAAGTGTCATCAAAAAGGAAAAAGAAAAAGGAAGCGATACAATCACTGGCGCCGATGTGTTCCGCCTTTATGACACATACGGTTTCCCGGTAGAACTAACCGAAGAATATGCCGAAGAGGAGGACATGAAGGTTGACCACCAAGGCTTCGAAGTAGAGATGGAGCAGCAACGTGCTCGTGCACGAAAAGCCCGTCATGATGTCGATTCGATGCAGGTTCAAGGTGGTGTGCTACGCGACGTAACTGTTGAAAGTAAATTCGTTGGGTACGACCAATTGGAGATAAACGCCACTATTTCAGCAATCATTAAGAATGGTGAACTTGTAGAGGAAGCAACTATTGGGGAAGAAGTACAACTTATTCTTGACGTGACACCATTTTATGCGGAAAGCGGCGGACAAATTGCTGACCGCGGCTTGATTGAGGGAGCAGGTGTAACCGTTGCGGTTAAGGATGTTCAAAAAGCACCGAATGGCCAAAACCTTCATCAAGTAGTCGTGGAGAGCGGTACGTTAAAAACAAACCATCAGGTAACGGCAAAGGTAGATGCTGAAAATCGTGTGAAAATTATTAAAAACCATACGGCAACCCACTTGCTGCATCAGGCATTAAAAGACGTACTTGGTGAGCATGTTAATCAAGCTGGTTCCCTTGTCGAGCCTGACCGTTTTCGTTTTGATTTTTCCCATTTTGGGCAAATTACACCAGAAGAATTGGAAAAAATCGAAAAAATCGTGAATGAAAAGATTTGGCGAAACATTGAAGTTGATATCAGCTTAAAACCTATTGCTGAAGCAAAAGCAATGGGGGCAATGGCGTTGTTTGGTGAAAAATATGGTGATATTGTCCGCGTTGTTAGAGTTGGTGATTACAGTCTTGAGCTATGCGGCGGCTGCCATGTTCCGAATACATCTGTTATTGGGCTTTTTAAAATTGTGTCAGAAGGCGGAATTGGTGCCGGAACAAGAAGAATTGAAGCTGTAACAGGTGAATTAGCATACAAATCATTAAATGATCAAGTTGGTTTGTTGAAGGATGCTGCTGAAAAACTAAAAACAAATCCAAAAGAGATCTTGCACCGTATTGATGGTCTATTAGTGGAAATCAAACAGCTGCAGCGGGAAAACGAATCACTGGCAGCGAAGCTTGGAAATATTGAAGCTGGCAGCCTTGTATCAAATTCGAAAGAAATTGATGGTGTAACGGTTTTAGCTGCAAAAGTTCAAGCGGCTGATATGAACAACTTGAGAAATATGGCCGATGACTTGAAGCAAAAGCTTGGATCTGCTGTCATCGTTTTGGGAAGTGCACATGAAGGAAAAGTGAATTTAATTGCCGCTGTAACCAAGGATTTAATCGAAAAAGGCTACCATGCCGGAAAACTGATTAAAGAAGTAGCTTCTCGCTGCGGTGGCGGCGGCGGAGGTCGTCCAGATATGGCCCAAGCAGGCGGTAAAGATCCTGAACAACTGGAGTCTGCCCTTCAATTCGTAGATGAATGGGTAAAATCCATTTGATAATGGGACAAAGTAGTGTAAAATGTAGGTAACAATTCTAAAAAGCGGAATCCTGGGGCGTGAATCTAAACGAGCCGGCGAGGAGGTGGCTCTTTAACCTCCTTGACGGATTGGCTGTAGACCTCAAGCCCCTAGGCGCTGCAGCTGGACATTACAATTCTCTCCTCTGTTAGAAAGGCGAGGTGCATGAAATGAGTTCATTTGACAAAACGATGCGATTTAATTTTCCGGAAGAGCCATTTGAACATGATGTGAAGGATGTACTTTTTCAAGTCTATGAGGCTTTACAGGAAAAGGGATATAATCCTATCAATCAAATTGTCGGCTACCTGTTATCCGGAGATCCTGCCTATATTCCTCGTCATCGTGATGCCCGTAACATTATTCGCAAGCTGGAACGGGACGAAATTATTGAGGAATTAGTCAAATCCTATCTAAAACAACAACGAGAGGGTTAAGTAATGCGTGCAATGGGTTTAGACGTAGGCTCAAAAACCGTCGGTGTTGCCCTAAGTGATGAGCTGGGGTGGACTGCGCAGGGGCTTAAAACCCTCAAAATCAATGAGGAAAAGCAAGAGTTTGGTTTTGAGGAAATTGGTCAATTAATAAAAGAGTATCAAGTCGATACGGTCGTCATCGGACTCCCTAAAAATATGAACGGGACAGTTGGTCCTCGGGGAGAAGCAAGTCAGCAATTTGCTGCTGAAATAGAGCGCAGGTTTGCTGTGCCAACTGTTTTATGGGATGAGCGGCTGACAACAATGGCGGCTGAACGTGTATTACTTGAAGCTGATGTCAGTCGGAAAAAGCGAAAGAAGGTCATCGATAAAATGGCAGCAGTGATGATTCTTCAAGGCTATCTTGATAGCAAAAATTAATGAGGTGAAGAAATGACACACGAACATGATCATGAGGATCGCTACATCACACTTATCGATGAAAATGGCGATGAACAATTATTTGAAATACTTTTCACATTTGATTCAGATGAATTTGAAAAGTCCTATGTATTCTTTTATCCGGTTGGTGCAAATGAAGATGAAGAAGAAGAAATCGACATCCTCACATATGCCTACATTCCAACTGAGGACGGCGGTTTCGGCGAGTTAATGGAAATCGAAACGGACGAAGAGTGGGACATGGTGGAAGAAGTATTTAATACCTTTAACGAGGATCAAGAAGAAGAATAAGAATCGGGGAATCGGCTGCGTTGCAGTCGATTTCTTTTTTTATGAGATAAGGATAAATGACAAATTCATTGATAAATTGACATTTTTCTTACTATATGCTGAAATTGATACGATATCTTTTTTTATATTTACAAAAATTAAGGTAATATGTTTGGTTGGTCAGGGTAAGGGGGAAAAAGATGACTAAAGACGAAAAGGGCGCAAAAAAGGAAGTTATTCGGCAAAAAATGCTTGAGCAACACCATGAAGCAAAAATTGTCCGCAAAATAGTTTTAATTATAACTATACTAATTCTATTTTTGATAGTTATAATTGGCGGTGGAGGATATCTTTACATACAATCAGCACTTAAACCGCTTGATTCAACTAGTAAGAAACAGAAAACAATCGAAATTCCGTTAGGATCATCTGTTACAGGGATTGCTGAAAAATTAGAAGCAAACGAAATAATAAAAAATGCAAAAGTTTTTAAGTATTATGTAAAACTGAAAAATGAAGGCGGATTTATGGCAGGGGATTATCAGCTAAGCCCATCGATGGATGTCCCTGAAATTGTCAGTCGTTTGAAAACGGGTAAAGTTTTGGCGAAGGCTAGTTTTAAAATTACAATTCCAGAAGGAAAGCAGCTTAAGGAAATTGCCGATATTATGGCGAAAGCTACCAACCAAAAGGAAGAGGATGTATTTAATAAATTAAATGATAAAGAATTTATTAAAACATTAATGACCAAGTACCCGGATTTATTAACGGATGAAATTCTGCATTCGACAGTGAAATATCCACTCGAAGGCTACTTATATCCGGCTACCTATCCATTTTATAAGCCAAATCCATCGGTTGAAGAAATGGTCACGGCAATGCTGGACAAAACAAGGAATGTTTTATCTGATTACACAGAAGAAAGCAATGAAAAAAAGCTTTCGGTTCATCAATTATTGACGATGGCCTCTTTAGTAGAGGAAGAAGCAACCCAAAAAGCCGACCGGAAAACGATCGCAAGTGTTTTTTACAATCGTATGAAAAAAGGAATGCCGCTGCAAACAGATCCAACCGTTTTATATGCACAAGGGAAACATAAAGACAAGGTTTTATATGAGGATTTAGAAGTGGATTCACCATATAATACGTATAAAAATACTGGTCTTCCTCCAGGTCCAATCTCTAATGCCGGAAAGGTTTCAATTGAAGCGGCACTGGATCCGGAACAAACAGATTTTTATTACTTCTTGGCAACGCCTGAGGGAGATGTTATTTTTACAAAAACATTGGAAGAACATAATCAGGAAAAAGCCAAGCATATTTCCAATAAAAAATAATTATTTCGTGGGGGAAAGATTAGCATTCCCCCTCTTTTTATGGTAGAATAATTCAGGTGTTTTAATAAGTATTCTATAGCGTAACTCACAGTAAGGTATATTGCGGCTGCATTTGCCTAAAAACGCACAGAGTTGAATTCTGCAACCGTTATTTCCTGTGAACGCTATTTTTTCATGTCTAAAGAGCATTATTTTGGCAAAAATGCTTTTTATCCCGCATTAACGGGCAGTAAGATCCCTACTTCAGGACTTCGAGGTACAAGAAGGATAAGTAGGGGATGAGAAAAACCCCACTGATTGAAGTTTCACTTTATAGAATAGAGGTGACGGCAGCTTGTTAAATGAGAAGCTGCATTTTTATATAGAAGGTCTAATTCCAGAACGTAACCCATTGTTTACTGAAATGGAAAGCTATGCAAAGCAACATAATGTCCCTATTATGGAACTTGCAGGAATTGAAACAATGATGCAGTTATTGCGAATCCAGCAATCGAAAAAGATTCTTGAGGTAGGGACAGCGATTGGTTATTCGGCTCTGAGGATGGCTAATGCCGTTCAAAATGCTGAAATTGTAACGATTGAGCGTGACGAAGAACGAATGAATGTTGCAAAAGAATTTATCGAGCGTTCCGGAAATGGCGAGCAAATTACCTTAATTGACGGTGATGCATTAGAGGTTGAAGAACAAGTAGGTGGACATGCTCCGTATGATGTTATATTTATCGATGCGGCTAAAGGACAATACAAAAAGTTCTTTGAGATGTATGCAAAATATCTTAGTCCCGACGGAATGATTATTACTGATAATGTGTTGTTTAAAGGCCTTGTCGCTGAAGAAGAGATTGAATCAAAAAGAACCCGTAATCTTGTGAAGAAAATTGATGAATTTAACCATTGGTTAATGAACCATCCGGATTATGACTCCGTGATTCTGCCTGTAGGGGACGGGGTTGCTATCAGCAAAAGGAGAGGTGAAAGATAATGAAAAAAACAGAATTGCTAGTTACTCCATTGACAGTCGATGATATTTTGCCACTAGCAAAAGCAGGGGCAGATGCTTTTGTTGTTGGTGAGCAGCGATTTGGATTGCGACTTGCAAGTGAATTTAATCGTGAGGACGTTCAAAAGGCGATTGATCTAGCCCACAGCAAAGGAAAAAAAGTTTACGTGGCTATGAACGCCATTTTTCACAATGAAAAAATTGACGAACTTGCTGACTATCTTCAATTTGCCGCAGCTGCAAAGGCAGATGCGATTATTTTCGGTGACCCGGCTGTATTAATGACAGCTAAAGAAGTGGCTCCTGAAATGAAGCTTCATTGGAGTACTGAGACAACAGGTACTAACTGGTACACGTGTAATTATTGGGGTAGAAAAGGTGCGAAAAGATCTGTGCTTGCCCGTGAAATCAACATGGATGCTATTGGCGAAATTAAGGAAAATGCTGAAGTAGAAATTGAAGTACAGGTTCATGGGATGAGCTGTATGTTCCAATCTAAACGCTCTCTCCTTGGTAACTATTATGAGTACCAAGGGAAAGTCATGGAAATTGAAAATCGCAAGATGGAAAAAAATATGTTTTTACACGATAAAGAACGTGGAAATAAATATCCGATTTTTGAGGATGAGAATGGTACACATATCATGAGTCCAAATGATATGTGTATCATTGATGAACTGGATGAAATGCTAGAAGCCGGTGTTGATTCCTTTAAAATTGACGGGATTTTGAAGAGCCCAGAATATATTTTGGCTGTTACAAAACTTTATCGTGAAGCAATTGATTTATTTTTTGAAGATCCTGAAGCTTATGAGGACAAAAAGGACGAGCTGCTGACGGCAATCGAGGAAATTCAACCAGAGAATCGTTTGTTAGATACAGGATTCTTTTTCAAAGAGACAGTTTATTAAGGGAGGGGTTCGATCGATCATGAATACAGTTAAAGATAAAATTTCTGAAGTTATCGATGGGAAACGTGTCATTGTGAAGAAACCGGAACTCCTTGCTCCTGCAGGTAATCTTGAAAAATTAAAAATTGCTGTTCAATATGGTGCAGATGCTGTGTTTATTGGCGGCCAAGAATATGGGCTTCGCTCGAACGCCGATAACTTTACATTTGAGGAAATGAAAGAAGGCGTAGAATTCGCCAAAAATTATGGTGCAAAGATTTACGTAACTACAAATATTTTTGCTCATAACGAAAATATTGACGGGTTAGAGGAATATATTCTTGGCTTGAAGGAGACTGGAATTGCGGGGATTATAGTCGCCGATCCGCTCATTATTGAAACATGCCAACGGCTTGCTCCAGAGGTTGAAATTCATATTAGTACACAGCAATCACTATCCAACTGGAAAGCTGCCCAGTTTTGGAAAGAGTCAGGGGCAGAACGGGTTGTATTAGCACGAGAGGTAAGTGCGGAAGAAATCAGAGAAATGAAGGAAAAGGTTAATGTTGAAATTGAAACCTTTATTCATGGAGCAATGTGCATTGCCTACTCTGGACGCTGTACCTTGAGCAATCATATGACTGCACGGGATTCTAACCGCGGCGGCTGCTGCCAGTCATGCCGCTGGGATTATGATCTTTACAAGCTTGAGGGCAGCAATCAGGAAATCGCTCTTTTTGAAGAAGGCAATGACCCGTTTGCGATGAGCCCGAAGGATCTTAATTTAATTCAAGCGATTCCTCAGATGATCGAACTGGGAATTGACAGTTTGAAAATTGAAGGCCGGATGAAATCGATTCATTACATTGCAACTGTCGTCAGTGTTTATCGTAAAGTGATTGACGCTTATTGCGCTGATCCAGAGAATTTTGTGATTAAGAGTGAATGGTTAGAGGAACTTGATAAATGCGCTAACCGTGAAACTGCACCTGCGTTTTTTGAAGGGGTGCCGGGGTATAAAGAGCAAATGTTTGGTAATCATAGCAAGAAGACAAAGTTTGAATTTGTTGGTCTTGTGCTGGCTTACAACGAAGAAACTCAAATGGTTACATTGCAGCAGCGAAACCATTTTAAACCAGGGGACGAAGTCGAATTCTTCGGACCGGAAATTCAGAACTTTACACATGTGGTTGATAAAATTTGGGATGAAAAAGGTAATGAGTTGGATGCAGCTAGACACCCACTTCAGATTGTACAATTTAAATTGGACAAACCGGTATACCCTAACAACATGATGCGAAAGGAGAACTAGCATGATGCCGAAACCTGTTGTTATTGGTGTAACCGGCGGCTCCGGCTCCGGAAAAACCAGTGTAACGAAAGCCATTTATGAAAGTTTAAAAGATCATTCCATTTTGGTGCTTGAACAGGATTATTATTATAAGGACCAAAGTGATGTGCCATTTGAAGAACGGTTAAAAACAAATTATGACCATCCGCTTGCCTTTGATAACGATTTACTCATTGAACATATCGAGAAGCTTTTACGATATGAACTAATTGAAAAACCTGTTTATGATTATGCCATCCATACTCGTTCGGAAAAAGTTATTCCCGTCGAGCCGCAGGATGTGATTATTTTAGAGGGGATTTTAGTACTTGAAGATGAGCGTCTCCGCAATTTAATGGACATTAAATTATACGTTGACACGGATGCTGATTTAAGAATCATCCGGCGGTTGACGCGTGATATTAGAGAACGAGGGCGGACTTTTGACTCTGTTACCGCGCAATATTTAAATGTAGTTCGTCCAATGCATAATCAGTTTATTGAGCCTACAAAGCGTTATGCTGATGTTATCATTCCTGAGGGCGGACATAACCATGTTGCGATTGATTTAATGGTCACAAAAATTCAAACTATTCTTGAACAAAAATCATTTTTATGACACAATAGCAAAAGAAAAGGATTAAATAAATATTAAAAGTGCGCGCCCTTTTACGAGGACGCGCTCCTATGTATTTGCCATAGGCAACAATCTACATATACTACATACACAATTCTAATGGGGAATTGTGAAGACTAGAAGGAGTGAGGGTTTTGGCTACAGAGAAAGTATTTCCAATGACACAAGCAGGAAAAGACAAACTTGAACAAGAACTTGAATATTTAAAATCAGTGAAACGTAAAGAAGTGGTTGAAAGGATTAAAATCGCGAGAAGTTTTGGTGATTTATCAGAAAACTCTGAGTACGATTCCGCGAAAGAAGAACAAGCATTTGTTGAGGGCCGAATTACAACGTTAGAAAATATGATTCGTAATGCAAAGATTATTGCAGAAAGCGAAATGGCTGCCGACTCTGTATCATTAGGAAGCTCAGTTACATTTGTTGAACTTCCAGATGGAGAAGAAGAAACCTATTCGATTGTTGGAAGTGCTGAGGCAGATCCATTTGAAGGGAAGATTTCAAACGACTCACCTATCGCTAAAAGCCTTTTAGGTAAAAAAGTAGGCGATCAAGTATCTGTTCAAACACCTGGCGGAGAAATGAGCGTTCGCATTGTCAGCATAAAATAATTGAAATTATAAATTTACGATCATTGTTTGAAATTGTAAAACCTCGTCAAAACTTTTGACGAGGTGTTTTTTATGTGGAGAAAACGGGCACTTGGATGGCTTTTCATTTGTATAACAGGTTTGGTATTGCTTTTGGTACGCTTAATGCAAATTCAGTTAATCGAGACAAAGACCTTTTCGAAACATAATGTGAATTTGCTTGAAGAAAGTGTCAAACAAAGAACGCAAGAGCTGGTGATTGATAATGGCAGAGGTAATTTTCTTGACCGGAACGGCGCCATGCTAACACACAAAAAGGTTTCAGTTCTCGTTCTCTTTCCATTTTTAAAGAAGATGGATTGGGAGGCTGAGAAGGTTTCTGAGATTTCAGGAATCCCGCTAAATGTGCTGAAAATGGCTGTAGATGGAGCAAAAAAGCCGTTTGCTTTTGGTGATCCGCAGCCACTTGAACTAACCACGTCCCAAATGGAAAGAATTAATGAGTTAAAAATTCATGGAGTTTTTGCCATTGAAAAGAAATATGAGCGCTCAGAAGTACCTGCAGAACAGCTAATTGGCCTCACAGGCGAAAATTCTAAGGAATTAAAAAAACGCTATCCTAATAAAGAACTGTCAGAGAAAACCTTGCTTGGCGTTTCAGGGCTTGAAGAGAGCTTTGATGAATTCCTGCTTCCAGAGGGGAGGTCAAAGCTTGTTTACCATGTCGATGGCTCTGGCGATCCTCTATTTGGTGTAAATGTTAAATATGTTGATCCCGCAAATCCATTTTATCCTGTAAATATACGAACAACTCTTGATAAAAGCCTCCAACAAAAAGCGGAGGATCTTGTTGATCAGTACCAAATAAAAAAAGGCGGCCTGCTCCTCCTCGATATTGAGGACAATAGTGTACTCGCTATGGTATCACGACCTGCAATTAATAAAAAGGATCCCTACAGCAGTGGGGGAATTACCAATTTGATGTTAAAGCAGCATATTGTGGGCTCCGTATTTAAAACGGTTGTTGCTGCTGCAGCAATTGACGAAAATCTAGATGACCCAACCCGCCTTTTTGACTGTAGTAAAAAAATTAATGGCAATCCGGAACTTAAATACAATTATGGAATGTTAGATTTTACGACTAGTTTTGCAAGAAGCTGTAACCGTACCTTTGGGGAGCTAGCAAAGGAATTGCAAAAGACAAATCCTCACCTTCTAGAGGAGTACGCGTCCAAATTATCGCTGACCAGTTCTGTCGGCTGGCAGGGGGATGTTTATCATACAAGTGATTTCAAACAATTTGCAGATGAAGATAAAGGCAGGGTCTTTTTGTCTGATGAGGCAAGAAAAGATGCTAATTTTGCTGCAATGTCCGGAATTGGCCAGCATGAGGTCCGGGTCACACCAATTGCTGTAGCCAATATGATGGCAACAATTGCTAGAGGCGGAGAAAAAAAGGCGGTAAGAGCGGTTTCAAAAATTGAGTATAAAAACGGCACGACGATGGTTGATTTCCCCGAGCAAAGCATAAAAGGAGACACCATTTCTCCTTACACGGCAATGAAGCTGCAAAAGCTGTTGCGGGAAGTGGTGCTAAACCCTAATGGCACAGGGAGATGGTTTAAAGATTTGCCGTATGAGGTGGCAGGGAAATCAGGGACTGCCGAAACAGGAAAATATCAAGATGGCAAGCAGCTGCATAATAAATGGTTTGCCGGTTATTTTCCCTATCAACATCCAAAATACGTCCTAGTGGCCGTAAATTTGGATGTGGTGGATTCCGAGGGCGGGATTAATTTGCTATTTGCTAATATGGTCAAGATGTTGTATGAAAAAAATCATAGCAATGGGGATTGAAATGGTTTTTCCTTCAAGTTCTCAGTAAATCATGTTAGAATATTGAGAGCCTTATTTATTGGGGGAGTGATTTAGTTGAATAATGATTCACAAAATTCGCGTTCAGGATATCGTGCGAAAAGAAAAAAAACGAATCTCGTCTTAAATAGTTTAATCATCATTGTTCTGCTATTGATTATTTTTGTTGCCTATACTATTTTTGTATCAGGCGGTGATGATAAAGCAGCACCAAAGAAGGAAACTCCTAAAACAGAGCAAAAAGAAACAGTGCATAAAGAGAAAAAGGCCAAAGAGGATAAAAAAGTTACCAAGGATGCCAGTACATCTGAAAATTCCGCGAAAGATGACCAAAAAAGTGAGGAAGCTTCCACACCTGAAAAGCCAGATGAATCTCAGGCAGTGGTTTCCGAGGATGGTACAACTATCGAAAATCCTTCTTGGAAGCCTGTTGGCACAACCCAGACAGGGGAACATACCCCTGTATATAGTGGGGTAGATTGGGAGGAAATGCTGAATGCCATTTCCTATGCTACGGAAATAGACAAAAATAATATGACCGTTTATTGGCTTGGCAGGGATCAATCTAAAGCGAATGCTTCGATTGGTACTGTTTCATCAAAAGATACAAAGGAAAAATATAAAGTTTTTATCGAGTGGGTGGACGGTCAAGGCTGGAAACCTACACAAGTAATCAAATTAACGGAATAATGAAGAATAAGGATGGACCTAGTAAAAGGTACCATCCTATTTCTTTTTAAAATGAACAACTGCGGTAAAGTATGTTTGTCCATTTTCATTCACATGCATTTGGTGGGTTACGGAATGGACGCCAAGTAGGATGGCCCTATTCTCATCAATCTGTGATTCAATCTTTTTTTGCAATGCTATTAGATTATTGGCCTCGAAAAATTCAACTTTATCCTCAATTAAATCAAACTGGAAATTCATCAATATCATCCTTTCTATAGATTTATTTTAGTTAGTTCTTTCCATGCTGGCAATGTATTGAATAAAAGTGTGAAGTATGATAACATGATTTTAGATTAATTCATAGTATACTCATAGGGATTATACGTTATATTTGGAGCGTGGAAAATATGGGTAGAGAGTTTCTTGAAATTTTTGAACAGTGGGCTGATTCATATGATGAGACCGTCGTAGGTCAGACTCTCGAATATAAAGAGGTTTTTTCAAATTATGAGCAAATTTTAGCAGCCGTTGCCGCTCGTTCATATGGACATGTGGTGGAATTTGGTGTTGGAACGGGGAACTTGACACAAAAGCTATTGGCTGAAGGGCTTAGGGTGACGGGAATTGAGCCATCACCTTCCATGCGAAAAATTGCGGAGGAAAAGCTTGCAGGTGAAGCAGTCATTCTCGACGGTGATTTTCTTCATTATCCAGAAGTAAAGAATATTGATACATTTGTCAGTACGTATGCCTTCCATCATCTTACCGATAACGAAAAAGCAGAAGCTGCTGCTCACTATGGCAAGCTCCTCTCAAAAGGTGGTAGAATAGTGTTTGCGGATACGATGTATGAATCCGAGGAAGATTATTATTATGCAATCGTAAAAGCAAAAAAAGAAGGCTTTCATAACTTGGCAAAAGATTTGGAAACTGAATATTATACAACAATTCCGTTTTTAAAAACGATTTTAGAAAAAAACAGTTTTAGCGTTACGTTTACACGCTACAACGATTTTGTCTGGTTAATGGAAGGCATTAAGAAAGAGGTTAAGTAATGAAAATCGCTATCATTGGAGCAATGGAAGAAGAAGTAACTTTACTGCGAGACAATATTGAGGAACAAACACAAGAAACAGTCGCAGGCTGTGAATTTACATTTGGTAAGCTGCACGGTGCAGATGTCATACTGCTGCGTTCCGGGATTGGGAAGGTAAATGCAGCTATGTCTACTACTATCCTGCTTGAAAAATATAAGCCTGATTGTATTATCAATACCGGTTCAGCTGGGGGCTTTAATCCTTCACTTAATGTCGGGGATGCTGTTATTTCAACGGAAGTCCGTCATCATGATGTCGATGTGACAGCATTTGGCTATGAATATGGTCAGGTGCCTCAGCTTCCAGCAGCATTTTTAGCTGATGAAAAATTAATTTCTGTCGCAGAAGCAGCTGCAAAGGAACTCGAGAATTTCCAAATTGTGAAGGGCTTGATTGTGACGGGTGATTCTTTTATGGAAGACCCTGTACGCGTCGATTTTGTTCGGTCGAAATTTGAGGCTCTACAAGCGGTTGAAATGGAAGCAGCAGCAATTGCTCAGGTAGCTCATCGTTTTAATGTCCCATTTGTGATAATCCGTTCTCTTTCTGACATTGCTGGAAAAGAATCCGAAATTTCGTTCGATCAATTTATTGATAAGGCAGCGACTAATTCCGCTACTTTGGTAATGAAAATGGTGACAGTTTTAAAATAGGGGTGGAGAAATGCAGGTCTACAAAAATGTACATGAATTAATTGGGCAAACACCTATCGTTGAGATTAAACAGTTTCCTTTGCCTGAAGGCGTCCGTATTTTTGCGAAGCTAGAATTCATGAACCCTGGGGGAAGTGTTAAAGACCGGCTGGGAGTCGAGCTGTTACATGAGGCTCTTTCGAGTGGGAAACTGCAAGTAGGTGGAACGGTTATTGAGCCGACTGCCGGAAATACAGGGATTGGGTTAGCACTTGCTGCGATTAATAAAGGGGTTCAAGTTATTTTTTGTGTACCTGAAAAGTTCAGCGTAGAAAAGCAGGAAATCATGAAAGCACTTGGAGCAAAGATCGTTCATACACCGACGGAGCGAGGCATTAAGGGTGCGATTGCTAAAGCAGAGGAGCTGCTTAAAGAAATTCCTGATTCCTACTGTCCACAGCAATTTGCCAATCCGGCGAATCCAGCTACCTATTATAAAACATTAGGACCGGAGCTCTGGGATCAACTTGATGGTGACATTGATATTTTTGTTGCAGGAGCAGGTTCAGGCGGTACGTTCATGGGAACCGCCCGTTATTTGAAAGAACAACAGAAAAAAATTAAAACGGCCATTGTTGAGCCAAAAGGTTCAATATTAAATGGCGGAGAATCTGGCCCTCATAAAACAGAAGGTATTGGCATGGAATTCTTGCCTCCGTTTATGGAACCAGTCTATTTTGATGCCATTCATACTATTGCGGATGATGATGCATTTCACTTTGTAAAAGAATTAGCGGCAAAAGAGGGACTGCTTGTGGGCAGTTCTTCAGGAGCAGCCTTTTATGCGGCTCTAAAAGAGGCTGAAACAGCAAAGTCAGGCACAAACATAGTGGTTATTTTTCCAGACGGAAGTGAAAGATATTTAAGCAAAAAAATCTTTGAGGGGGGGATTTAGGATGAGAAGAAAGACGAAATTGATTCATGGCGGCATCAGTGAAGATCCGGCAACAGGTGCTGTTTCATTCCCGATTTATCAAGTTAGTACGTATAAACAGGAAGGTGTCGGCAGGCATAAGGGCTTCGAATATTCCCGTACAGGAAATCCGACTAGACATGCACTTGAAGAGCTGATTAAAGATATCGAGGGCGGTAATGCAGGATTTGCATTTGGCTCAGGGATGGCGGCAATAACGGCTGTTATCATGCTATTTAACAGCGGTGACCATGTTATCTTAACTGATGATGTTTACGGTGGCACATTCCGTGTTATAACAAAGGTATTGAATCGTTTCGGAATTGATTCAACATTTGTTGATACAAGCAATTTAGAGATTGTTAAAAGAGAAATTAGGCCGAATACTCGAGCTATTTATTTGGAGACACCGACAAATCCGCTTTTAAAGATTACCGATATCGAGGCAACAGCAAAGCTTGCAAAAGAACATGGGCTATTAACGATTGTTGATAATACATTCTCGACTCCATATTGGCAAAATCCGCTGGAACTTGGCGCTGATATTGTTCTGCATAGTGCGACGAAATACATTGGCGGCCATAGCGATGTTGTGGCTGGATTAGTGGTAGTAAACAGTGATAAGCTTGCCGAAGACCTTCACTTTGTACAAAACTCTACTGGCGGTGTTCTGGGGCCTCAGGATTCATGGTTGTTAATCAGGGGAATCAAGACATTGGGTATCCGCATGGAAGAAACGGAAGCCAATACAAAGGCGATTGTTGCGTTTTTACAAGGTCATTCAAAAGTTAAAAAAGTATTCTATCCGGGGATAGAAACACATCCGAATCATGATATTGCAAAAAAACAGGCAAGAGGATTTGGCGGGATGGTTTCATTTGATGTTGGCAGTGCGGAAAATGCAGACCAAGTACTAAATAAGGTTAAATATTTTACTCTAGCAGAAAGTCTTGGAGCTGTTGAAAGCTTAATCTCCGTACCAGCAAGAATGACTCATGCGTCAATTCCTGCTGAACGAAGAGCGGAACTAGGCATCACAGACGGCCTCTTACGCATCTCCGTCGGCCTCGAAGACATCGAAGATCTAATCGAGGACCTCACTCAAGCATTGGAATAGTGTTTATAGTATAATGTTTATTCAATCGAAACAATGTCAAATGAAGCTGTCAGAAATAGATAATGGCAATGATTCTTTCATAAAATAATCGGCGGTCCCATATAGTAGGGGCGCTTTTTTTTTGGTCTTTCTTCCGGGCTTTTTTATTAAATTTCACAAAAATTTCAAAAAAAAGGTTTACAAAGTATTAATGCGTGGATATAATTACCGTAGTAAGTAATAAATTCCAAAGGAGGTCGAAGAAAATGATGTTATTGGCAATTTCTAGATGCACTGTCGCTTGTATGAAAACTGAATATTTGAATATCACGCATTCGACCAGATTGGAATGGGTTGCTTAACTATTTGTTACAATACATATCCATGCCGCAGGGAGAATGACGCCTTGCGGTATTTTTGTGTCTAAAAAATATTGGCCGCAGGGGAGTGACTTCTTGCGGCCTTTTTGTGCCCTTTTTTCGCAGCATTTGGATATGTCTTGCATAGATTGAAGATGTTGCTACAGTACGTTTTAAAAAAATTTATTTAAGGAGGTGGTTGTACATGACCCTGAATATATTGTTCTTCTCGATTACGATTAAAAAACGAAGCATGAGTCTCAAACAAGCGGCTCAACAAGAAATGGTTGAAAAACTTTATGAACAAAATAGAGACCGTCAAATTTCTATGCATCATTTCATGTAATCCATTTTAAAAAAGGAAGTGAATTAAAATGACCTTAAATATCTTATTTTTCTCAATAACATTTAAAAAACGAGAAGTGAGTCTTGAAGAAGTGGTTCAACAGGAGATAGTTGAAAAATTATATGACCAGGCGAAAGACCGCCAAATTTCCATGCATCATTTCATGTAATAATCCTTTTAAAAAGGAAGTGAATCAAAATGACCTTAAATATTTTCTTTTTAACGATTACCATTCATAAACGGAAAATGAGCCGTAAAGAAGCTGCCCATCAAGAAATGGTGGAAAGTCTTTATGAAAAAAACAAGGATCGTCAAGCATCCATGTACAGGATTATGTAACTAGTAAAAAAATTCATTATGAAGAAAGGTGGTTTTTAAAATGATGATTTTTCTAATGCAAGGACGAGGAGCTAGTTTATGGGATATGAAGGATACCACCTAGCCGAACTTTTGAATAGGAGGTAACACAAATGCCGCTGCATATATTATTATTGTCGTTAATTTTTAAACGAAAGAATAAAAAATCAAAATGATCTCATAGTTAATACTTTAAAAGCTTTGTTAACAAAATGTTCACTTTTCCCTAAGATAGTTACTGTGAAAACATGATAAATTAATGGTAACGAAAGCATGATTTATCTAAGGGGTGGAGAGTATGTTCATGGTTGTGATGGCCTTAATTATTACTGGAGCAATCGGCTGCGTAATCTCAGCAGAAATAAGTGTAGAATAAAAAAAGAGCACCGGCCGTTTTATAAAGGTCGATGCTCTTTTTCTATGTGTGTGTTTATTATTTACCTTCGGTGAGCTCCAAGAACTCATCAATATCATCCAGACAAATGCGAACAGCTTTTTCCCAAAAATCTTTCTTCGTAAGGTCTATTTGAAGATGTTTCTGTGCAAGTTCCTCTACCGTCATGGATGCAGTGTCCCTTAGGAGGGCAATATACTTTTCTTCATATCCTTTTCCTTCTTCAATTGCCTCGGCATATATACCAAGAGAGAACAGGTAGCCAAAGGTATATGGGAAGTTATAGAATGGAACTCCGGTTATGAAGAAATGCAGCTTCGACGCCCAGAATAATGGATGATAATCCTCTAAGGCACCACAATATGCTTCCTTCTGTGCCTCAAGCATCAATTCATTCAATTTTTCTACCGATACCGTTCCTTGCTTTCTTTCCTCATAAAGATGAGTTTCAAACAAGAAACGGGCATGAATATTCATTAGTAGGGCAACAGTTCTTTGAATTTTATCATCGAGGAGAACTAGCTTTTCTTCTTCATCTTTTGCATTTTTAACCGATGCATCAGCAACAATCATTTCCGCAAATGTCGAAGCGGTTTCCGCTACGTTCATCGCATAATTACAATTTAAAAATGGGACATCTCTCATGACGTAAGAATGAAATGCGTGACCAAGCTCGTGTGCTAATGTTGATACATTTGATGGAGTCCCTGAATACGTCATAAAGATGCGGGATTGTTTACTCTCAGGAAAATCGGTACAGAAACCGCCAGGGGCTTTTCCAGGACGATCCTCAGCCTCAATCCATTGCTCATCGAATGCAATCTTCGCAAAAGCAGCCATTTTTTCACCAAAAAGAGCAAAGTTCTGTTCAATAAATTGGGCTCCATCTTGATAAGAAACCTTGGATTCTGTTTTGCCATATGGTGCATCTAAATCAAACCAGCTCAACTTTTCAAGACCTAAAAGATTTGCTTTACGCTCTAAATATTGAACAAGCTTTTGTTTATTCTCTGAAATGACGGTCCACATTGTTTCCAGTGTCTTCTTTTCCATTCTGTTAATGTTGAGTGGTTCTTTCAACACGTCTTCCCAGCCTCTTTTGTTATACACATTTAAACGGAAACCGGAGAGATGATTTAAGGTTTTCGCGAGGAAATCTGCTTGCTCTCCCCATGCCTTTTCCCAATTTTTAAAAACAGCTGAACGTACTTCGCGATCAGAGCTGGAGAATTTGTTGAAGGCTTGACCGACAGATAGCTGTTTCTCCTCACCGTTTTCGTTAAATGAGACTTTGATTTTACTAACAATTAAGTCATAAAGTTGTCCCCAGCTGTGATAGCCGTCCACTTCAAGGGCACTGATTACGGCTTCCTCTTGTTTTGAAAGCTTCTCCTTCGCTTTTTCACGGCTTTCAGTTAGCACGAAGGCGAGCTCTTGTAAAGGTTCAGTGCTTACTAGCTGCTGCCACACCAAATCATCAATCGTTGTCAGCAGGTTGTCTAGTGACCCGAGAGCTGTCTGGAAAGTGGCGTTTAAGCTTGTTATTTTTGCGTCAAGTGCATATGCTTGTTTATCCTCAGTATTTTGTGCAAGTAAACAGCCAACATAGGCTCCCGCCTGAATCAATTTTTTCGCTGATCCTTCTAAGTCGATCAGTAATTCTTGCAAGTAGTTGGAGTCCTCAAGTGAATTAACCGGGTTCCAGTTGTTCACATTTGCACCGAAATGTTTGATCTGTTCTTCAGTTTGAATTAAGTGTTCCTGTAACTCCGAGGAATCGCTGCCTCCTTGAAAAAAAACATCAAGATTCCAAACTTCTGAATATGTAGTTGCTGTCATTCTAAGTACCCCCTTTTTATATGTACCTTTTTATTATATGTCTACTTTTCGAAAAATTCTATATTTTACGCTTGTTGCAAGGAAAAATGGCTCATGCATACGCGCATAAGCCTGAATCACTTTTTAATAAAAACTGGTATACCACCACCATGCACCGAAAATAAACAGTAATATAAAGAGAACGATTATGACTGCAATCCATATACCAGCACTAAGGCCATATGGAGCACAGTTAGCAGGATAGGGTCCTGGGTAACCAAAAGCAGCAGGATATCCATAAGGCATCAAGATTCCCCCCTTTAGCCTTTTATATTAGTGTATGAGCCCTCATTAATTGCTGTATAGGCAAATGTGTATGTCCATGTAGCATCTAAAGAAATTTTTCAAAAAAAAACTGATTTGTGTTGAAAATGAAATTTATTTTGTTATGGTCAATTATTTGACAACCGTATGGGGAGTGGGGTATAAGTGGATGGATAAGGAAGCATAAACGAATACCTCATAGTTTAATATGAAGATTTTGGAGGAAAAAATGAAGGTCCAAATAAAAGTGATTTTTGCTCTGCTTATGGGAGTATTACTTGTTGCCTCTGGCTGCACAAATAAGAGCCAGGAACAAAAAAAGACTGAACAGGAAAATCGTGCTCAAACAGAAAAGAATTTTGAACTCGTCAAGTCAAAAAAGATTACGTTGAAAAATATACGCGGAATTGGCTATCCAGGCAATGACAATGCCCTATATGTGGCTGCAAATGATGGCTTAAAAATGTACAAAGATACAACGTGGTATGAAACATCTGGCAATCAACATGACTATATTGGCTTTCAATCGGTAGAAAAAGGTTTTATTGCGAGTGGGCATCCGCAAAAAGGGACAGACGTGAAGGACCCATTTGGATTAGTAAAAAGTGTTGATAAAGGCGCAACGCTGCAAAAATTAGCCTTTTATGGTAAATATAATTTCTATTTCACGGCAGCTAGTTTTTCAGGAAATGGCATTTATGTGATTAGTGAGAAGCCTAATGATGTTTTAAGTTTAGGAGTGAACTATTCTACAGATAACGGTGACACCTGGAAAAAAAGCAGCCTCAAGGATTTTAACGCCGATTCATTTGGAATGATGGCCGTTCACCCGAACCATGGTGAAACCATGGCGATGGCCACAAGAACCGGAATATATTATTCAAATGATTACGGAAATACGATGAAGCTGATTACTGCTCCAATAATGGTAACCGCGCTCACCTTTAGCGGAGATTCTATCCTATTTTCAAGTGTTGAAAACGATAAAATCTTATTGAAAAGTATAAATTTCGCTTCCACTGAGCAAACAAACATTACCTTTCCTTTTCTTGATTATGATAATCCCATTACTTATTTGGCTGTGAATCCCAAATCTCCTAATCAAATCGCCTTTACAACTTATAAAAATGATTTATATGAGTCCATTGATGGCGGGAAGAATTGGAGCAGCCTTCTGAAAGAAGGCAAAAAAGAGCTGGAGTAACCGGCTCTTTTCTAGCAGATAGGAAAGGATACCTTTCCTATCTGGCTTAAGGGCAGCTTCGCCTCTGTCTTCGCCTAACGGCTCGCCAATCGGCGAGTTTTCTTTACATGGTTGATCGTTAATTTTTTTTCTTTCGTTCTTTCTCAGCCCGATAAAATTCATGAAACATTTTCATGAGCGCACGCTTTTCAATTCGTGAAACATAGCTTCTAGAGATGCCTAATTCTTTAGCAATCTCCCGCTGTGTTTTTTCCTTTTGCAAATCAAGACCAAATCGGCCAATGATGACTTCCTTTTCTCGATTATCGAGCACTTCGATATATTTTTTGATTTTCTCAAGCTCCATGTTAAGCTGGATCGTATCAATGACATCCTCGGATTCTGATTTCAGGACATCGATTAATGAAATTTCATTTCCCTCTTTATCCTGACCAATCGGGTCATGGAGGGAAACATCCTTTTTTGTCTTCTTGAGAGCTCGTAAGTGCATTAGAATTTCATTTTCAATACAACGTGCGGCATACGTAGCAAGCTTTGTTCCTTTCCCTTCAGAGTAGCTTTCAATCGCTTTAATTAAACCAATTGTTCCAATTGAGATTAAATCTTCCGAATCCTCACCGGTATTTTCGAACTTTTTTACGATATGCGCGACAAGCCGTAAATTGTGTTCAATTAACATATTCCGCGCATGCGGGTCCCCTTCTGCCATTAACCGTAGGTACTTTCTTTCATCTGCAGCAGATAGGGGCTGCGGAAAGGCATTATTTTTTACATAGGAAACAAGGAATAAAAATTCCTTCATTAAATATCCGAGAGCTGTTAAGATTCCAGACATCCACATCCACCCCCGTGCTTTTTTAGACTAAAGCCTATTAATAATTCCTATGAAAAAAACGGGAAATTGTGTCTGTCCTGAAAATTTTATTTGCTGAAAAATAAAAAATGACCTGTCTTAGCGGGTCACTAAAGAAGGTCAAATTTAATTATACTTTTTTCAGTTTAAATGAACTAACCATTAGGAATGATAGAATGATGATAATGAATAAAAACGTTTGGGATGGAAGGTAGGGAATGGCTAAAAAGCTTAAGGTTGCCAAGCAGCCTGCTGCTGTAATAGGTAACCCGGTAAAATATCCATTGCTTTCCGTAATATTGAAGCGTGCCAATCTGAATGCACCACATCCGATGTAGAATACCGTGAAAAATGAACCTGGTCCACCAAAATCTTGTAAAATTCCTTGATATAGTAATAGTGCAGGTGCCACTCCAAATGATATAATATCACTCATGGAATCCAATTGTTTCCCAAGCTCTGATTCAATATTAAATTTTCGGGCAATCATGCCGTCAAACCGATCTGCTAATGCTGCAATGAAAATAAGAAGCAAGCTTAATCTTAAATTTCCGTGTAGCCCGAATACGATTGCAAATCCGCCTAATGATAAATTTATTAAGGTGATAACATTTGCTGTTTGGGATTTTAGCTTTTTTAATGTCTGATCCAATACGTCCAATAAAAACATTCTCCACACCACTCCTTTCCTCAAGCCAGAAGGGAATCAATTTCTTTAGTTTACTCTATAATATTTAATTCTAAGCGTTTTATGTCTTTTCGTAAAGAGTATTTTTACACTATTTGGGGGTAGTTCCATGTTACAAGGGTTATATCGTCTTTTGATTGAGTTAACGAATGGGAGGTGGACTTCCGGTATTTTAAAGAGGTTTGCCCGTTCGAGAATTAGTCGGTTCGTTGTACCATCCTTTGCAAAGGTTTATCATTTGAATCAGGAGGAAATGGAGAAGGGATTGTCTGATTATCCAACCCTTCACGATTTATTTGTGAGGACACTGAAAAAAGATGTAAGGAGAATTGATAAAAGTCATGATGCTGTTGTCAGTCCTGTTGACGCAGTCATTGAGGATGTTGGGCCGATTAAAGAGACAAGTGATATCATCGTAAAAGGGAAGACATATTCAATCGAAGAAATGCTCGGAGATCGTGAGCTCTTAAAAAAATATTTAATGGGAACTTACATGATTTTGTATTTAAGCCCGAGTCATTATCATCGGATACACAGTCCAGTTGATGGAATCGTGTCTAAGCAATGGACACTAGGTTCGAAATCGTACCCGGTGAATAAATGGGGGTTAAAATATGGGATCCGAACACTTGCTAAAAACTATCGTGTGATTACGGAAATTAAAACGGATTTCGGGCATGTTGCTGTAGTTAAAGTTGGAGCCATGTTTGTTAATTCGATTGAAACCACCCATAAGGGCACAGAGTTAGAAAAAGGAAAAGAAATGGCCTATTTTAGTTTCGGGTCTACTGTCGTACTGTTATTTGAAAAGAATATGTTTCACATTGATCCCACGGTTCAGACCCCAAAAGAAATCAAGGTTGGGGAGAAAATCGGGATTTTGACCAAATCTCTATAAGATGCAGCTCGGCGGCGCTTAGGGCGCCGTTATTCTTTTTCATCAAAAAAGAAAAGCCCTAAAGGGCGGAGTGGAGAATTATGAAGTTTTTTTAATTTTATTGAATAAAGAACGTCGGTTAATTTCGGACTCAATGAGACCAATAAATTCTGGGCTTAAGTTTAATTCTCTTGCTTTAAAATAGGACTCAATTAACAATTCATCTGACAATTTCCGCACGTCAGATCCACCTCCGGAAAAAATATTGTTCTATTTGCTGAATCATAATCATAAAATTGTATGTTCAATTGGTGTACCCTAAATCTACCAAATTTATTCTATTAGAACAATCACACTATTTTTCCACAGGTTCTAGTGGATAACTTGTGATTAATTTGTTTATAAATCGGCGAAATGTAATTGATTCAATGGGTATAATGTTAATAAGGTTATCCACAGATTTCGAAAAACCGGAAATTTGTCGAAAAATATTTATTTATTTTTTAAAAACTGTCATATTTCTGTAATGAATTCATTTTTTATGAAAAGATTTCGTGAGTAAATACCAGGTATTGTCGAAATTTGAAGAACAATAAGATAATGAGTTAACCTTTGAAACAAAGGTTAAAATTGGTTATGATGGTACAAGAAAAGATGAGTGCGCGGCACTATATCTTTAAAGAGCAAGTTTATTTAGAATTTAATGAGGTGTAAGCTTAGTGTTAAAACAATTTTTACCGAATGAACATGTGAAAAGCATTTTGGATATATCTCCTGAAGAATTAAAATCAAGAGGGATTAAAGGGATTATTACGGATTTGGATAATACATTAGTGGAATGGGATCGCCCAACTGCCACTCCCCAATTGATTAAATGGTTTGATGAAATAAAAAAACATAATATCCTCGTCACAATTGTTTCTAATAATAATGAAGAAAGAGTTAAGGCTTTTTCTGACCCGCTTCAACTCCCCTTTATTTTTCGGGCAAGAAAGCCGATGGGGCCGGCGTTTTATCGGGCTATCTCACAAATGGGCATTAAAAAGGAAGAAGCCGTTGTCATCGGGGATCAATTATTAACGGATGTCCTCGGCGGAAACCGCAGTGGATTTCATACGATCCTAGTTGTTCCTGTTGCCCAAACGGACGGCTTTTGGACAAAATTTAACCGCTTTGCGGAACGAAGAATTTTAAATTGGTTCCGAAAAAAAGGCATGCTTCAATGGGAGGATTAATTAGTGAGTGAACAACAATATATTTGTATGGGCTGCGGAGTAAAAGTCCAATCGGAAAACCCCGAGAACCTAGGATTTGCGCCAGCATCTGCCTTGGAAAAAGAAACGATTATTTGCCAAAGATGCTTTCGTCTCAAGCATTATAACGAGGTACAGGATGTAAATTTAACTGACGATGATTTTTTAAAAATATTAAATGAAATGGGCAGGACAGATGCGCTAATTGTCATGATTGTCGACATTTTTGATTTTAATGGCAGCTGGCTTCCAGGATTACACCGGTTTGTCGGACAGAATAGGGTTGTACTAGTTGGAAATAAGGTGGATTTGCTGCCGAAGTCTGTGAAACATACTAAATCGATTAACTGGATGAAGCAGGAAGCTAAGGAACTGGGGCTAAGACCTGAAGAGGTGTTCCTTGTCAGTGCCGCAAAAGGTTTACATGTTAAAGAAACCGCAGCAGCGATTGACGAATTGCGAAATGGGAAAGACGTTTATGTGGTTGGCTGTACCAATGTAGGAAAATCTACTTTTATTAATAGAATCATTAAGGAAGTTACAGGAGAAGCGGATGTCATTACTACCTCCCATTTTCCGGGGACGACACTCGATATTATCAAAATCCCGCTCGATGATGAGAAATCATTAATTGATTCACCGGGAATTATCAACCATCACCAAATGGCTCATTTTGTTGATAAAAACGATTTAAAAATTATCACACCGAAAAAGGAAATTAAGCCAAAGGTGTTTCAATTGAATGAAGGACAAACCTTATTCTTTGGTGGTTTAGCACGGTTCGATTATCTTAGCGGCGGCAGAAGATCATTCGTTTGTTATGTTTCCAATGAATTGAATATTCACCGTACGAAAACAGAAAATGCTTCCGAGCTCTATGAGAAGCATGTCGGGGAAATGCTGACACCACCGGGGCCAGACCAATTAGAGACATTTCCGGAGCTTGTAAAACAAGATTTCATCATAAAAGAAGCGAAAACAGATATTGTTTTTTCCGGACTCGGCTGGATTACGGTAAACGAGCCAGGGGCAAAAGTGGCTGCTTACGTTCCAAAGGGCGTGCAAACGTTAATCCGAAAATCTTTAATATGATGTTGAAATCGTAAAATGGGTGGGGAGAAACAAGTGAAAAAGTTATATGCTGTTTTGGGAGATCCGATTGGACATTCCATGTCACCAGTTATGTTAAATGATTTATTCTCATTTTATCAGATTGATGCCCACTATCTCCCTTTTCACGTGAAGGCAGAAGATTTGGAAGCCGCGGTTAAAGGATTAAAAGCAATTGGTGCCGGTGGGTTTAATGTAACCATACCACATAAAAGTCATATCATCCCCTTTCTCGATGGGGTAGATGAATTAGCTGCAAGCATTGGTGCTGTCAATACGGTGGTCAATGAAGGCGGCAGGCTGATTGGCTATAACACCGACGGCCCTGGATTTTTAAAAGGTTTACATGCCTATATTCCTAGTGTAGCAGGACAAAGGATCTTGATTATCGGTGCTGGGGGAGCGGCTAGAGCGATTTATTTTACCTTGGCCAATGCTAAACCGCTTGTAATAGACATTGCGAATCGTACCATAGAGACAGCCGCGAAGCTTATTGAGGATTGTCCTTATAATAGTTCATCAAGGGCATTGTCGTTAAATGAGGCGGGCAAAAATATAGGGGAATATGATTTAATTATTCAAACGACGATGATCGGTATGTCTCCAAAAATGACGGAACAGCCCCTGAATTTGGACAATTTACGTAAACAGTCACTCGTTTGTGATATAATTTATAATCCATTAAAAACGCAATTTTTATATGCTGCCTCCGCAAAAGGGGCAAGAATTCAAAACGGAATCGACATGTTTGTGTATCAGGGAGCCCTTGCCTTTGAAAAATGGACAGGAATTTTCCCTGATGTACAAAGAATGGGAAATAATGTGTTAGTTCAACTAGGAGGAAACCCATGTTAACAGGTAAACAAAAAAGATTTTTACGTTCAAAGGCACACCACTTAGACCCTATTTTTCAAGTGGGGAAGGGCGGCGTAAATGAAAATATGATTAAACAAATTTCAGATGCACTGGAAGCAAGAGAACTTTTTAAAGTCAGTGTTTTGCAAAACTGCGAAGAAGATAAAACAGTAGTTGCCGAGCAATTAGCAGAAGGAACCGGTGCAGATATCGTGCAAATCATTGGCAGCACGATTGTTCTTTATAAAGAGTCTGTTGAAAAGAAAACAATTACACTTCCTTAATTAACGGAACAAAGGATGGCGAACGCATGAAAAAAGTTGGAATATTAGGCGGAACGTTTGATCCACCGCATTATGGACATCTTTTGATTGCCAATGAAGTTCATTCTGCACTTCAGCTTGATGAAATTTGGTTTATGCCAAACCATGAGCCGCCGCATAAGAAAAAACCGGAATCGGTCATGGATGAGGATCGATTAAAAATGCTAAAGCTAGCGATTGCAGGAAATCCCGATTTTACGATTCAACCGATTGAGCTTAAACGCGAAGGACCTTCTTATACAGTTGATACCATGAAAATGCTTAAAACTGAATACGCTGACCATCAATTTTTCTTTATAATTGGGGCGGATATGATTGAATATTTACCGAAATGGCATAAAATTGATGAGCTTGTACACCTCGTTCAATTTGTTGGGGTTGAGAGGACATCTTATAGCCATCAAACGGACTATCCTGTGCTTTATGTTGATGTACCGGCAATCGATGTCTCATCCAGTATGATTCGGGATAGAATGAAAAGCGGAAAAACGGTTCGTTATTTATTACCTGATCCGGTAATCGAGTATATTGAGGAGAAACAGTTATATGAAACGTGAAAAAGCGTTAGAACTGGTTAAGAAGCAATTAACAGTGCACCGTTATCAGCATACGTTAGGGGTCATGGAAACTGCTATTACCTTAGCCGGTCAATATGGGGCAGATGTTAAGAAGGCAGAAGTAGCGGCCATTTTTCATGATTACGCGAAATTTCGTCCAAAGGATGAAATGAGAGAAATTATTGTCTCTCAGGGATTCCCTCGGGATTTGCTCGCATTTAATGCAGAATTGTGGCATGCCCCTGTTGGAGCTTACTTGGTGGAAAAGGAAGCCGGTATCACCGACCGTGAAGTATTGGATGCCATTCGCTACCACACTTCGGGCAGGGCTGATATGACCTTACTGGAAAAAGTAATCTACTTGGCTGACTATATCGAGCCTGGAAGACATTTCCCCGGCGTCGATGAAGTAAGAGAAATGGTGAAAGAAAATTTAGATCGAGCTTTAATTAAAGCGGTGCAAAATACCATTCTATTTTTAATGAAAAAGAATCAAACTGTATACCCTGAGACGTTTTTTACTTACAATAACCTTATTAACAAACTGGAGGATTGATGAATGGATAACCAAGAACTATTAAAAATTGCCGTTAAAGCGGCTGATGATAAACGTGCTGAAGACATTCTTGCTCTAAATATGAAAGGAATTTCCTTAATTGCGGATTACTTTATCATTTGCCATGGAAATTCAGATAAACAGGTGCAGGCAATTGCAAGAGAAATGAAAGAAAAAGCGCAGGAAAAAGGTTATGATGTTAAAAGGATTGAGGGTTTTGATGAAGCAAGATGGGTTTTAATTGATTTAGGTGATGTGGTTGCCCACGTCTTCCATCGTGATGAAAGAAGCTATTACAATTTGGAACGGTTATGGGGCGATGCTCCGCTTGAAGATATCCGCAGTGAGCTGAATTCATGAGTTATGAACAGTTTGCCTATTTGTATGATGAGCTAATGAAGGATGCTCCATACGACGAGTGGGTACAGTTTGTCAATGAAATACTTGTAAAATATGACGTCAAAGGTGCACCAAGACTGCTGGATTTAGCCTGTGGTACTGGTGAGCTCTCCGTCCGTTTTGCGAAAGAAGGTTTCCAAATTACCGGGGTTGATTTGTCAGAAGATATGCTGGCTGTAGCACAAGCAAAGGCGGAGGAAGAAGGCGTCAGGATTCCTTTTTTTCAGCAAAATATGGTCGATTTGGAGGGGCAGGGGAAATTTGATGTGATCGGCATTTTTTGTGATTCATTAAATTACCTGCAAACCGATGAAGAAGTAATCGCTACTTTTGCAAATGTTTTGGAACAATTGGACGATAAAGGGATTTTTATTTTTGATGTTCATTCTATCTATAAAATCACCCAGGTTTTTATCAACCAAACCTTTGCTTTAAATGAGGAAGATGTTTCTTATATTTGGAATAGCTTTCCTGGTGAACATCCAAATAGTGTCGAACATGAGCTAAGCTTTTTTGTGTTGGATGAACGGACAGATAAGTATGACCGATTTGATGAACTTCATTTCCAGCGAACATATCCTGTTCAACAATATTTAAACTGGATGGAGTCTGCTGGCTTTGAAGTGCTGGAGGTCACGGCGGATTTCGAACATACCGCGCCGCTTGCACATTCAGAACGAATATTTTTTGTTGCTAAGAAAAAATAAAAAAAGCCGTCTTTTTTAAAAAGATGGCTTTTTTTTTAAAAGTTGCAGGAATTTGTAAAAGAAACTCGAATTATTAATTAGAGAATTGAATCTCTACCTTTTCCAAATCCTCTTTGAACTTTGCATGTGTCGCTTGAAATATGTGTTCAAATACATCCCCTAGTTCATGATCAAGTACTTTAATTCCTTCACCAGTTATGCCGCCCTTTACACTAACTTTTTCTTGTAATGACGGAAGGGTATAATGCCCTTGCTTTAATAATTCACCAAGACCGACAATCATTTCACTTGTAAAGATCGTTGCGGTCTCATGATCAATATCCGTCTCTTTTACTGCTGCTTGGATGAAACTTTGAAGAAGATAGCTGAAGAACGCAGGTCCGCAGCTAACGATATCAGAGGCAACCCTCGTTATTTTTTCATCGATACAAACTGGCACAGAAATCTTCGAAATTATTTTTTCTACATTTGTCTTCCAATGGTCACTACAGCTTTCTCCATAGGTAATCAATGACACCCCGGCTAACGCACGATTGGTGATGCTTGGGATTACCCGGACTGTTGAACAAGATACCTTTTTTTCAATTTGGCTTGTACTGACAGGACTCGTTATCGAAATAAGACATTTTTTAGGGCTTAAATGTGGATTGATCGTATCCAACATTATATATATGTCTAATGGTTTCACACAAAGAAATAACAAATCGGATTGAGCCGCTACTTCTTCTGCATTTGCCCCAACCCTAATTCCCTTATATTTATCTTTAAGCAGTATGGCTTTTGATTTTGTTCTGTTTGTAATTATCATTGAAGATGGGGATACGGCTTTTCCATCCATCAAAGCCTCAACCAACATTGTCCCCATATTTCCGGTACCGATGATACCTATATTCATATTTCCGACCCTCCTTCGCATGCAATATTCTTTTATAACCATATGAAAACTGATAATGAAATATACCTTTAGAAAGGATAGATTCTCTTGAAAAACTGGCTGATTGAACATAAGTTTACCTTTATTGCTGTTGTTTTAATTGTTTTTGGCGGCTGTTATTATTTTTACGTTAATGATAATGAAGAGCCTGCTCCAACGAATTCTATTCTGGATGAAAATAAGCTTCAAGCTGAGGGAATGGAAACAGATAATAAAAAACAAACGAATCCAGCAGCTGCACAAACAGACAAAATCATGGTCGATGTGAAAGGGCAGGTAAAACTGCCTGGGGTATATCAATCTAATACAGGTGAACGGGTAATTGATGTGATTGGCAGGGCGGGGGGCTTAACGGATCAAGCGGATCAAACTCAAGTAAATTTTGCCGAACACGTGCAGGATGAAATGGTGATATACATACCTGCAATGGGGGAGGAAGGTGTCGCAACACCAGGCACAACTGTTGGAAGTGTTATGGTATCTGACGGTGCTGGTCAAAGCCAAGGAAAAATAAATATTAATAAAGCAAATGAGCAAGAGTTGCAAAACCTTCCTGGTATTGGTCCGGCCAAGGCTGCGGCTATCATTGAATATCGAAATGCAAGCGGCCCATTTAAAGTGGTTGAAGATTTAAAAAGCATAAGCGGTATCGGAGATAAGACGTTTGAAAAATTAAAAGATTTAATTGTAGTGAAATAATTCTTTCATTGACCGAAATGGACAAACACCAGTAAACTTAAAAGAAAAGTATTTTCGAGGGAGTGGGATAAATGGAGCGAATTTCATGGGATCAATATTTTATGGCACAAAGCCATTTGCTCGCACTTAGAAGCACCTGTACACGATTGACTGTGGGGGCGACGATTGTAAGGGATAAACGAATTATTGCCGGCGGTTACAATGGATCGATTGCCGGAGGCGACCATTGTATTGATAAGGGATGCTATGTGATCGATCATCATTGTGTAAGGACCATCCACGCTGAAATGAATGCACTGCTGCAATGTGCAAAGTTTGGTGTACCTACAGCCGAGGCTGAGATTTATGTTACTCATTTCCCTTGTCTTCAATGCTGCAAATCGATTATCCAGGCCGGCATAAAAACGGTCTATTACGCGGAGGATTATAAAAATCATCCCTATGCGATTGAACTTTTTGAACAGGCAAATGTCAAAGTTGAAAAGGTTGAATTGACGGAACCGGTTATTGATTTCCGCAAAATTAACCAATAAATAGCCACTTAATGACGCCGGTGTTTACTTCCGGCGTTTACCCAACTTCAAATGATCCTCAACTAAACTAAAACCAAAATGGAGAAAAATAATGAATGGAAGATATGTTTATTTTGCTCTTGCCGCGTTATTAGGCGTTCTATGTGCTATTGTTGCGTTTCTCCCCTTTTTCCTTTTAACTTTTACATACCTATTTGTTTTAATTAAATATAAGCGATTCAGGAATGCTCAATTATATCTGGTTATGGTTTTATTCGCAGTCTTTTTCCTTGTAGGAGTACAATCTGAAACAAAAAACAAATCGGTCATCCCTGAATCAACTACAAAATTTATGATCGAATATAGCCAAGATCCAAAAATTGACGGTGATTTACTCCAGGTGCTGGCAAACGATAAACAATTTAAAGAAAAACTCCTCATCCGTTACAAAATAAAATCAGAAATAGAAAAAAATAGATTAAAGAATAAAAGTTTTTATCGTTGTTTATGCACGGTGTCAGGCACCATGAAAAAACCATCGGCTGCCAAAAATCCAAATGGCTTTGATTATCGTCACTATCTATCCTCGAAGGAAATTTATTGGATTGTTGAAATCCAGGAAAACCCACTTCAACATTGTTCATTAATGAAACCCTCGCCACTAGTGCTTCTTAAACAACTTCGTTTTTCCGGAATCCGCTATCTTGAAAAGAATTTTCCTCCTGAAATGGCTTCCCTATCTGCGGCGTTAATTTTTGGTGACAGAAGTATGCTTGATCCCGAATTACTTGGAAATTATCAAAAAACTGGGATCGTCCATTTACTAGCTATTTCCGGCCTGCATGTTTCCTTGTTAATTGGAATGGTCTTTTATTTTGGGATTCGATGCGGGCTTACGAGACAGTTCATGACGAATTTCCTGCTCCTGGTGCTGCCTATTTATGTCATCCTTACGGGCGGTTCACCATCAGTTATTAGGGCAGCGCTGATGATTTTTCTTGTCTTAATCACAGCTAAATGGAATAGTCATATTAAGCTTTTACCGCTTGATGCCATAAGTGTGGCGTTCATCGTCTTTTTATTGTTTACACCTATGGTGATTTTTGATGTTGGCTTTCAACTCTCCTTTTCCGTCAGCTTTGCGATTATTCTATCTGCCCCATATATACTTAAAGGATATCTGGATAATGGGATACGGATGCTCATTACATCCGTGACTGCACAGCTTGCAGCGCTGCCATTATTGCTCTATTATTTCTTTGAAGTATCGATGATTGGAATTCTAGCAAATTTGATATATATTCCACTTTTTTCATTTGTCTATCTTCCTGGATTATATGTATTGTTTTTTATTCAACTACTGTTTGGAAAAACCCCGCAAATCCTTATTGACCTCTTATTAAAAATCATTAAACTTTCGAACCAACTTATCGATTTTTTAGCTGATTTGTCAATCGCCCGTTTTATTCCGGGAAGACCTAGCAAGATGATGTTGATCATTTATTTGATTCTCATTGTTGCAATATATTTCATTTGGGAAGCTAGAGCTTATTCAAAAAAAAGATTTCATCTGCTCGTATTGTCAGTCATACTGTTTACCTTTCATTCTTGTTGGAATTGGTTGAACCCTTACGGTGAGGTGACAATGATTGATGTGGGGCAAGGTGATAGTATATTGATCCATCTGCCACATGGGAAAGGTAACTATCTCATTGATACGGGAGGGACGCTTAGCTTTGCTGAAGAAAAATGGCGGCACCGCACGAAACCTTTTGAAGTAGGGCGCGATGTGGTTGTTCCATACTTAAAAGGAAAAGGAATTACCCGGATTGACAAACTCATCCTAACACATGGAGATATGGATCATATTGGCGGTGCATTATCGATTTTAACAGAACTCGAGGTGAAACAAATTCTAATGCCATCCGTTACTGAACCATCTGAAACAGAACTAGCGATCATCCGGGTGGCAAAGAAATATGGAATTCCTGTCATAAAAGTGTCAACTGGTGATCAATGGAAAAAGAATGAAAATGAATTTCTTATCCTCTCACCTGAAAAGAATTTTACTGGGGAACGAAATAGTGGGTCGATTGCTTTTGTTGCCAATATAGGGAGAGTCAGTTGGTTTTTTGGCGGGGACCTAGATCAAGAAGGGGAGGAGAAAATAATAAAAAAATTCCCCAATTTAAAGGTTGACATTCTAAAGGCAGGTCATCATGGCAGCAAAACATCAAGTGCCGAGGGTTTCATCCAACAAATAAAACCTCAAGTAGCTTTAATTTCGGCGGGTGAAAATAATCGCTTCGGACACCCCCATCAAGAAGTACTAAATCGACTAAAAGACACAAATACCATCATTTATCGGACTGATTTACAAGGGGCTATTACCTACCGTTTTTATCTTGGAAAAGGAACCTTTTCAACTTACTTGCCATAAGATAAGGTAAATCTCAATAAAAAAAGAACTGCACGTATGGCAGCCCTTAGTTTACAAGTATGTAGCCGGTCATTATGAGCCGATTAGCTTAATGACTGTTGCGATAATAAACATTAAAGCAAAAAAGCCGAAGGAAACTCCAAATCCTATTCCAGAATCAATCGCATCGTTACGAGTACTTTGCGGATTTTTTTCAAATTCGTTCACAGTCAACCCCTCCTATTTTCAAATTATAGTATAAGCTATTTGTCTAAAAAAATCCAGCACCCCTTTTTTTAATGCTTCCTGTAATGACAAGAGTTGTCAAAATAGTTTGACTCGGGTAAGGCTACACTATGATTACAAATGAACTCCGCCAGGCAAAAAAAATTTCGAGGACTTTCTTTTTGCAGGCGTTCATTATAGATCGGGAATTGGCACTTATTCGATAGGTGCCAATTCTCATTAAATGCTTGTCAAATCGTCCAAGCTTCATTACGATAAGATGTGAGTGAAATGAAGGGGAGCGCTGGACATAATGGTAGTAGATATTTGGCGGAAAATTAAACAAAAGGAAATTGCTCCTATTTATTTATTATATGGTACAGAAGCATTTTTAATCAATGAAACGAAACAATTACTGTTAAACCATATATTAGATGAAGAAGAGAAGGATTTTAATTTTGCCGCGTATGATTTAGAGGAAACACCTATCGATGTGGCTTTAGAGGATGCAGAAACCTTTCCTTTTTTAGGGGAGCGAAAAGTAGTTTTTTTACATAATCCCATTTTTTTAACTGCGGAAAAGTCAAAAGAGAAGGTTGACCACAATTTAACAAAATTTGAAGCCTATCTGAAAGAGCCGGCGCCTTATACGGTGATGGTGATTTCAGCGCCTTATGAAAAATTAGACGAACGAAAAAAAATTACCAAGGAATTGAAAAGAAGCGCTGAATTAGTTGAGGCAAAAAAATTAAACGAACATGAATTAAAGAATTGGGTTAAGGAACGAGCAAAGAGCATCGGGATTGAATTTGAATCAAATGCGATTGACCAACTGCTTGCACTCGTGGGCACAAATATGTTTATGATTGCCAGCGAAGTCGATAAATTGGCATTATATGCTGCCGAGCAAAAGCGGGTTGATATTCACTTAGTTGATTCGCTTGTGGCAAGGTCACTTGAACAAAATATTTTTACCTTGATTGAAAAAGTAGTGCAGAGGCGGCTCGATGAGGCATTACGTATTTATTATGATTTGTTAAAACAAAATGAAGAGCCTATTAAAATTTTGGCCTTGCTTGCAGGGCAATTTAGACTAATCTATCAGGTGAAGGAGCTGTCAAGAAAAGGCTATGGACAGCAGCAAATTGCCGGTTACTTGAAAACGCATCCGTTCCGGGTCAAGCTCGCACTTGGACAGGCGGGTAAATTTACCGATGAAGAATTATCCCACCTTATGGAGCTCCTCGCCGAGGCAGACTATCAGATGAAAACAGGAGGGATGAATAAATCATTATTGATTGAGTTGTTATTGTTCCAGTTGAATAAATAAAAAAACGATTCCTTCAATGGGAATCGTTTTTTTTGTACGCGCTTTTCTTAAAGAGCGTTTGATTTTTTCATTAGACGGGATTTTTTACGAGCAGCAGCATTTTTGTGGATAAGACCCTTTGCAGCAGCCTTGTCTAATTTACTAGCAGCAGTAACTAATGCTTCTTTTGCAGCAGCAGCATCATTAACTGTAACAGCAGCTTCTACTTTCTTAACAGCTGTACGCATTGCAGATTTAGCAGTTGTATTTTGAGCATTTTTCGCTTCAGTTGTTTTAACACGCTTAATAGCAGATTTAATGTTAGGCATTCCATTCACCTCCTACAAAGAATCGAGACTATATGAACTCGACTGTACATTCATCCATAATAATTCAGAACAAGAAGTATTTTATCAAACAGGAGCCTATTTTGCAATACACAATTAATTGGGTTTAAGATTTTTACCTGCATGTTTTGGAATGTAAAGGGCAAAAATAGGAAATAGTTTCTAATTACAGGGTTAGGAGTGAATGAATATGGATGAGTCGATTGACTTAAGTCAATACTCTGTTCGAACAGATTTGGCGATTGAGGCAAGAGAAATGGTGATTTCCGGAAAGTCTGTCGGACAAGAGGAAAACCTTTCACAAATTGAAGGCGTCATCATTAAGGAAAAAGATGTTGATGATATAAAAATTTCATTAGTCGAAGTAACGCAACAAGGTGAGCAGCAGCTTGGTAAGAAAGCCGGCAGGTATTTAACGATGGAGGTGCAAGGAATCAGGCAGCAAAACACCGAGGTGCAGCAAAAGGTAGAAGAGATTTTTGCCAGGGAATTTGCTTATTTTTTAGAAGGATCAGGGATCAAGAAAACAGATTCATGCCTTGTTGTCGGGCTCGGAAATTGGAATGTTACTCCAGATGCACTGGGCCCGATGGTTTGTGAAAATCTATTGATTACACGCCACCTTTTCCAGCTTCAGCCGGAAAATATTGAAGAAGGTTATCGTTCCGTTAGTGCCCTGTCACCAGGGGTTATGGGGCTGACAGGAATTGAAACAAGCGATATCATTTTTGGGATTGTCGAAAAAACTAAACCTGATTTTGTGATCGCTATCGATGCTTTGGCATCAAGATCGATTGAAAGAGTCAATTCCACCATCCAAATTTCTGATACAGGCATTCACCCTGGTTCGGGAGTTGGTAATAAACGAAAGGAACTTAGTAAGGAAACATTGGGTATTCCGGTAATTGCAATCGGCGTTCCAACGGTCGTAGACGCTGTTTCGATTACTAGTGATACGATTGATTTTATCCTCAAGCATTTTGGAAAGGAACTGAGGGAAGGGAATCGTCCCTCAAGAGCGCTTGCTCCAGCAGGAATGAGCTTTGGAGAAAGAAGAAAACTGACGGAAGAGGACCTGCCCGAAGAAACGCACCGCAAGTCATTTCTCGGAATGATTGGTACGCTGCCTGAGGATGAAAAGAGAAAATTAATTTACGAGGTACTTTCTCCCATTGGACATAATTTAATGGTCACGCCAAAGGAAGTAGATGTCTTCATCGAAGATATGGCAAACCTAATTGCGAATGGATTGAATGCCTCGCTCCATAGTGCAGTCGACCAAGAGAATGCCGGATTCTATACAAAATAATATTTAAAAGGGAGCCAGCTTTTTTAAGTAAAGGCTCCTTTTTAATTCCACCAAATATTTAGTTCTATCAATTCTAGTAATGTCATAAGATTTACTAGAATCGTTAATGCGAGGTGGAACCATGAAAAATACTAGAACATCAGGTACGTTTTTGAGCGTTCAAGGGACTAGTTTACTGAAAATTATCGCGGCTCTATCATTATTTATAATCTTGGTCTTTTCTATTAGCGGACTCTTAACCTCGTTGAAGCCACAATATAGAATTATGTCTTCTTCCGTGAATCAGGCTGCTACGAATGTAAATGGGGAATTGCTTTATCAATTGATAGGTTGGGAAAATCATCATTTTTTAAAGGTCGAGAATAATTGGGCTTCGACCCCAAAGTTGACCAGTTTAGTATTTAAACTATCAAGTAATATTAATCTGAATGACCCCAGAAGCCTTCTTGGCAGGGAGCTTCCCGGTTTCTTTCAATTCGATGGAAAAATTCTTGTAGCGGGTGAGGGCACAAATTATACGAATATGCCGATTGAGTCATCACCGCCACTAGATATCATGAAGGCTGAGCGCGAGGCAGCATTGCAGAATTTAGAAGGTTTAGATAAACCGTCGAATGATAATCCATCACCATCTCCGGGACAAACAACAGGTGATCGAAAGGTTGTTTACGTTTATTTCACCCATAATCGGGAATCCTATTTACCATATCTGAAAGGTGTCACAAACCCGAATCGTGCTTACCATTCCCAAATTAATGTTACAAAAATTGGTGATCAACTTTTAACAAGTTTGCAAGATAGAGGAATTGGTACTTTTATCGATAAAACTGATATTGAGGCAAATTTAAATAAAAAAGGATTAAAATTCGACAAGTCCTATCAAGAATCCAAGTTATTAGTACAAGAAGCTATGGCTTCAAACCGGGATTTACAATATTTAATCGATATTCATCGGGATTCACAACGAAAAGACCATACAACCACGACAATTAATGGAAAGTCATACGCGAAGCTAGCCTTTATCATCGGTGGGAGAAATCCCAATTATGAAAAGAACGCACAACTTGCAACTAAGCTTCACGATCTTTTAGAAAACAAATATAAAGGTATAAGTCGAGGGGTCATTGTGAAGCCTTACGGAAACGCTGTCTATAACCAGAACCTTTCTGAAAATGCCATATTAATTGAATTCGGCGGCGTAGATAATACCTTTGAAGAATTAAATCGTTCTGCAGATGCCCTTGCCGATGTGTTTAGTGAATTTTACTGGCAGGCAGAGAAAGTGAATCAGGATGTCGAACAATCTAATGATAAACAATAGGAGTAAGGGAGCATTTTTATGAAATTGTTTATGGTAAAAAGCATATGCATTGCGGGTTTAATGTTCATTTGCGTATTAACGGGAATGCAGCTGGCGGGTAACGGGATTCATAAAATGAAGGGCTATGACGATCCAGACTTTCAAAATGCTGTCTCTATCCACGAATCGGAAAAAAATATAAGTGCCTCCCTTCTTGGAAATGATCTTTCCAGTCATGATCTGGCTGCCAAAAAGAAGAAACTCGAGGAAATAAGCGCATATAATTTTTTCTCTTCGATGGGAAAGACCATGTCTGATGGAATTTCCGGTGCCTCTGAAAAATTGATTAAACTGATAACAGACTAAAATGATTAGCGGTCCCTTAGCGGAGCCGCTAATTTTATTGTAAAAACGTTGATTTCCACTTTTCGTTGCTGATATAATCAAAAATAGTGTACATGTGCGAGAATAGTAGGAGTGAACTACCATGAATAGAGAAGACAGACTTAAACGCCAAGAAAAAATAAGAAATTTTTCGATAATTGCCCATATCGATCATGGGAAATCAACCTTGGCAGACCGTATATTAGAAAAAACGAATGCATTAACATCGCGTGAAATGAAAGATCAGCTTTTAGATTCAATGGATCTTGAAAGAGAGCGCGGGATTACCATTAAGTTAAATGCTGTACAGTTAAAATATAAAGCGAAAGATGGAGAAGACTATATTTTCCATTTGATTGATACACCGGGACACGTCGATTTTACTTATGAGGTATCAAGGAGCCTTGCTGCCTGCGAAGGTGCTGTTTTAGTCGTAGACGCTGCGCAGGGAATTGAAGCACAGACACTAGCGAACGTATACCTTGCATTAGATAACGACCTTGAAATTTTACCGGTTATCAATAAGATTGACCTGCCAAGCGCTGAGCCTGAACGGGTTCGCAATGAAATTGAAGAAGTGATTGGCTTAGATGCATCTGAAGCGGTTTTAGCCTCCGCCAAAGCCGGGATTGGCATTGAAGAAATCCTTGAACAAGTGGTAAAAGCGGTGCCGGCACCAACAGGGGACCCGGATGCCCCATTAAAGGCATTGATTTTTGATTCATTATATGACGCCTATCGCGGTGTAGTGGCCTATATCCGTGTTGTCGATGGTTCCGTTAAAGTCGGTGATAAGATCAGAATGATGGCAACCGGAAAAGAGTTTGAAGTAAATGAAGTGGGTGTATTTTCACCGAAAGCGACGATGCTGGAAGAATTAACCGTTGGTGATGTTGGCTTTTTGACAGCATCGATTAAAAATGTTGGGGATACCCGTGTCGGGGATACCATCACGAATGCGAAAAATGGAGCTATCGAGCCGCTTCCTGGTTATCGAAAGCTAAATCCTATGGTCTATTGCGGGCTTTATCCAATCGATACAGCTAGATTCAATGACCTTCGTGAAGCCCTTGAAAAGCTCCAATTAAATGATTCTGCCCTTCAATTTGAACCTGAAACTTCTCAGGCACTTGGCTTTGGTTTTCGCTGCGGATTCTTAGGCCTGCTTCACATGGAAATAATCCAGGAGCGGATTGAACGAGAATTTAAAATTGATTTAATCACAACTGCACCAAGTGTAATCTATCATGTCCATTTAACGGACGGTTCAGAAATAAAAGTGGATAACCCGTCTAATTTGCCGGATCCTCAGAAAATTGATCGTGTCGAAGAGCCATACGTAAAAGCAACGATGATGGCACCTAATGATTATGTCGGTGCGATTATGGAGCTATGTCAGTTCAAGAGGGGAATATTCATTGATATGCAATACCAAGGTGAAAACCGGGTCAGCATTGTTTATGAAATTCCATTAGCTGAAATTGTCTATGATTTCTTTGATCAGTTAAAATCAAGCACAAGGGGCTACGCATCCTTCGATTATGAGCTGATTGGCTATAAACCATCCAGCCTGGTTAAAATGGATATATTATTAAACACTGAAAAAGTCGATGCCTTAAGTTTTATTGTCCATAAGGACTTTGCTTATGATCGCGGAAAAGTGATCGTGGAGAAGCTGAAGGAGCTTATTCCTAGACAGCAGTTCGAGGTACCAATCCAGGCAGCAATCGGACAGAAAATTGTTGCTCGTTCCACGATTAAAGCTATGCGTAAAAACGTATTGGCGAAATGTTATGGTGGCGATATCTCCCGAAAACGTAAATTGTTAGAAAAACAAAAAGAAGGTAAGAAACGGATGAAACAAGTTGGTTCAGTTGAAGTACCGCAAGAAGCGTTTATGGCAGTATTAAAAATGGATGATAATAATACAAAAAAATAAAATCTAGCGGAGGTTAGGACAAGTCTGTTAACAGGCGGCTCCAGCCTCTTTTTGTTACAAAATAGAGGAAGTGATCCCGATGATAAAATCAGCATACCTTCATATTCCATTCTGTGAGCATATTTGCCATTATTGTGATTTTAATAAAGTTTTTCTAAAGGGTCAGCCGGTCGATGATTACTTAAATGCACTTGATCAAGAGATGAAGGTGACACTTGAGCAGTTTCCGACTGATTCATTACAAACCATCTTCGTCGGCGGGGGCACACCCACTTCATTAAATGAGCAGCAGCTTTATCGGTTTTGTGAAAGTATTAACAGGAACCTGCCGCAGAGCGATATGCTCGAATTTACTTTCGAAGCAAATCCTGGTGATTTAACAAAAGAAAAATTACAAATATTAAAAGAGGCAGGAGTAAATCGAATTAGTCTTGGTGTTCAAACCTTTAATGAAGATTTACTTAAAAAAATTGGCCGCGTTCATCAAGCAAAAGATGTATATCAAACCATAGAAAACGCGAAAACGCTAGGATTTGAAAATATCAGTATCGATCTTATTTTCAGTTTGCCAACACAAACAGTTAAAGACTTTAAAGAATCAGTAACAGAGGCATTTTCCCTCGATATACCTCATTATTCGGCCTACTCATTAATCATTGAACCGAAAACTGTTTTTTATAATTTATTGAAAAAAGGCAAACTTCCTACTCCTGGTGAAGATATTGAAGCGAACATGTATGAAATTTTGATGGAACAAATGGAGATGCATGGATTCAATCAATACGAAATCAGCAATTTTTCAAGACCGGGCTATGAAAGCAGGCATAACCTTACCTATTGGAATAATGAATTTTATTATGGTTTTGGAGCGGGGGCACATAGCTATGTAAATGGATTGAGACGCTCAAATTCAGGACCGCTGAAAAAATATATCGAACAAATAAACAGCGGCAAGCTGCCCGTTTTTGAAGAACATCAAGTATCGAAAGCGGAACAAATGGAAGAAGAAATGTTTCTCGGTTTACGGAAAACTGAGGGGGTCTCCATTTCTCATTTTATTGAGAAATTTGGTCTTGATCCGCAAAAGTTATTTGAGCAGCAGCTAACGGATTTAATTGCCAAACAATGGATAGAAGTGAAGAATAATCACATATATTTAACTAAAAATGGCCGTTTCTTAGGGAATGAAGTTTTTCAAACATTTTTGGGAATTGTCTAGCTACAGCGCCTGGGCAAGGCGCTTTTGCTTTTCTTTATATCAAATGATTGACACCATCCCCCTTTTTTTGATAATTTATTAGTATAATTAGCACTCGGTTACTATGAGTGCTAACAGAGGTGATGAATGTTGTTAACAGATCGCCAATTGTTAATTCTTCAAGTTATTGTTGATGACTTTATTCGATCTGCCCAACCAGTCGGCTCAAGAAGTTTGTCGAAAAAAGAGGAAATTTCCTTAAGCTCAGCCACTATTCGCAATGAAATGGCCGACCTTGAAGAGTTGGGGTTTATTGAAAAGACACATACCTCCTCAGGGCGTGTGCCGTCAGAAAAAGGTTATCGGTATTACGTTGACCATTTGCTGTCGCCCCAGGATTTAAACCAGCAGGATATATCGATTATTCGCTCGATTTTTGCTGAGAAAATTTTTGAGTTTGAAACAATTATTCAAAGGTCTGCAAAAATCTTATCGGAACTAACCAATTACACATCAATTGTTCTTGGCCCAGCGGTAAGTATTAATAAACTGAAAAAAATCCAAATCATTCCGTTAACCAAAGAGACAGCGGTAGCCATTTTTGTTACTGATACCGGCCATGTTGAAAACCGGATGTTTTCATTACCTGCCTCTGTGGATGCAAGTGATTTAGAAAAGACGGTAAATATTTTAAACGACCGGTTAGCGGGTGTTTCTTTAGAAAATCTTAATGATAAGATTTATAAAGAAGTGGCAATGCTTTTAAGGCAGCATATTCATAATTATGATTTAATGCTGCATACGATTGCAGATTCATTGAAAATGCCAATACATGAAAAGCTCTTCTTTGGCGGAAAAACAAATATATTAAGTCAACCGGAGTTCCATGATATTTCAAAAATCCGTACCTTACTGATGATGATAGATCAAGAGGAATGGATCTATGATTTAATTCGAAAAGATTCAGCAGGCATACATGTGAAAATTGGTACGGAAAATAATATAACCGCGATGGACAATTGCAGCTTAATTACAGCTTCCTATTCGGTTGGTACTGAAAAACTTGGTACGATTGCAATCCTGGGTCCGACGAGAATGGAATATTCACGTGTAATTGGCTTGCTTCAATTTTTAAGCAGGGATTTGACTGCGGTTTTAACGAAGCTGTATCAAAATAATTAGCAGGGGTAATATTGAGTAAGGGTGAAATGCCTTTTAAGTTTCACTCCTTTTTCCATGGCTGATAAGAAAATTTAACTTTCCTATCAGGCAAAGTGCAGCCTAAACCCCTGGCTTGTCAATAGGCGAGTATTCTTTAACTTTGACATGAGTTTAAAATATCAAACAAATCCTTTAAGGGAGGTGAGTAAGTTGACGAATGAGAAAAACAATTCAATAAATGAAGAAGTAGAAATCGAAGGTACTGATCAAGTTGAACTTACTGAAGAAAAAGCGGTTGAGTCTGTATTTGATGAGGGAGATTCAACAGAACAACAGGTAACAAATCCCATCGACGAACAACTGCAAGAAATTCAACTTCTTAAGAGTAAGTTTGAAGAGGCAGATAATCGATATTTACGACTTCAAGCGGATTTTGATAATTTCCGCCGCCGTACTAGATTGGATCAGGAGGCGAGCGAAAAATATAAAGCACAAAAATTAATTACAGATTTACTGCCTTCATTAGATAATTTTGAAAGAGCAATGAATGTAGAAGCTGATAATGAACAAACAAAGTCTTTATTGCAAGGTATGGATATGGTGTACCGAGGCATTTTAGATGCCTTGAAAAAAGAAGGTGTTGAACAAATTGAATCTGTAGGGAAAGAGTTCGATCCACATCAGCATCATGCTGTGATGCAGGGTGAGGATGAGAATTATGGATCCAATATTGTTACGGATGAATTTCAAAAGGGTTATCTATTAAAAGACCGCGTTATTCGCCCGGCAATGGTAAAGGTAAATCAATAAGTCTACATATTTTTTTAGGAGGTAAAGGCAATGAGCAAAATAATTGGTATTGACCTTGGAACAACAAACTCATGTGTGTCTGTACTAGAAGGTGGAGAACCAAAAGTAATTCCTAATCCAGAAGGAAATCGCACAACTCCATCTGTTATTGCATTTAAAAATGGAGAGCGTCAGGTTGGGGAAGTGGCAAAACGCCAAGCGATTACAAATCCAAATACGATTATGTCGATTAAACGCCATATGGGTACAAATTATAAAGAAAATATTGAAGGTAAGGATTTTACTCCACAAGAACTTTCTGCTATCATTCTTCAATATTTAAAATCCTATGCAGAGGATTATCTTGGCGAGCCAGTAACAAAAGCAGTTATTACAGTACCTGCATACTTTAATGATGCAGAGCGTCAAGCAACTAAGGATGCTGGAAGAATTGCCGGTCTTGAAGTTGAACGTATTATCAATGAGCCTACAGCTGCTGCTCTTGCATACGGATTAGATAAAACAGATCAAGATCAAACGATTCTCGTTTATGACCTTGGCGGTGGTACATTTGACGTTTCCATTCTTGAACTAGGTGATGGCGTTTTTGAAGTAAAATCAACTGCCGGTGATAATCGCCTTGGCGGAGACGATTTTGACCAAGTGATTATTGATTATTTAGTTGAACAATTCAAAAAAGAAAATGGCATCGACCTTTCTCAAGATAAAATGGCTTTACAGCGCTTAAAGGATGCAGCTGAAAAAGCGAAAAAAGATTTATCTGGCGTGACTTCAACACAAATTTCATTACCATTCATCACTGCCGGTGCTGCTGGTCCGCTTCATCTTGAAGTAACTATGTCTAGAGCGAAGTTTGATGAACTGTCAGCAAACCTTGTGGAACGGACAATGGGACCAACTCGACAAGCGCTAAGTGATGCCGGGTTATCACCATCACAAATTGATAAAGTGATCCTTGTTGGCGGTTCAACACGTATTCCTGCTGTTCAAGAAGCGATTAAAAAGGCAACAGGCCAAGAGCCGCATCGTGGCGTTAATCCGGATGAGGTTGTAGCAATGGGTGCTGCTATTCAAGGTGGCGTCATCACTGGTGATGTAAAAGACGTCGTTTTACTTGACGTTACTCCGCTTTCACTTGGTATTGAAACAATGGGCGGTGTATTTACAAAGTTAATTGACCGTAATACAACGATCCCAACTTCTAAGTCTCAGGTATTCTCAACTGCGGCAGATAATCAAACTGCGGTTGATATCCATGTCCTTCAAGGGGAACGTCCAATGGCAGCGAACAACAAAACATTAGGACGCTTCCAACTTGCGGATATTCCACCGGCACCACGTGGAATTCCTCAAATTGAAGTAAACTTTGATATCGATAAAAACGGTATTGTTAATGTCCGTGCTAAAGACCTTGGCACGAATAAAGAACAACAAATTACGATTAAGTCTTCAACAGGCCTTTCTGATGAAGAAATTCAAAAAATGGTAAGAGAAGCGGAAGAAAACGCTGAAGCAGATAAGCAGCGCAAGGAAGAAGTGGAGCTTCGAAATGAAGCAGACCAACTTGTCTTTACAACAGAAAAAACGTTAAAAGACCTTGAAGGTAAAGTGGATGCAGCTGAAGTTGCAAAAGCAAATGATGCAAAAGATGCATTAAAGGCGGCCATTGAGAAAAATGACCTTAATGAAATCCGAACTGCAAAGGATAGCTTACAGGAAATCGTTCAGGCTTTGACAGTTAAGCTTTATGAACAAGCTGCTCAAGAACAGCAAGCAGGGCAAGGCGGCCAAGAGGGCGGCAATACAGATGCGAAAGATGACAATGTCGTTGATGCAGAATTTGAAGAAGTAAAAGACGACAAATAATCGGCTGAACAACATGCGAAAAAGTCAAAGTCAGTCATTAGACTTTGGCTTTTTTGTTGCTTTAACCTACTTAAGGGTGTTAGAATAATCTTTATGTGACAGATTCGGGAGTGGTAATCATGAGTAAACGGGATTACTATGAAGTGCTTGGTGTTAGTAAAAGTGCTTCAAAGGATGAAATAAAAAAAGCTTATCGTAAGCTCTCCAAACAATATCATCCAGATATTAATAAAGAGCCGGATGCGGCTGATAAATTTAAAGAAATTGCTGAAGCTTATGAAGTGTTAAGCGATGACCAAAAAAAGGCTCATTATGACCAATTTGGCCATACCGATCCAAACCAAGGCTTTGGCGGCAGTGCTGATTTTGGCGGCGGCTTTGGCGGCTTTGAAGATATCTTTAATACTTTCTTTGGCGGCGGTGGCGGCTCAAGGAGACGTGACCCAAATGCGCCAAGACAAGGTGCCGACCTTCAATATACAATGACTGTTTCTTTTGAAGAAGCAGCATTTGGAAAAGAAACAGATATTGAAATTCCACGTGAAGAAACTTGCAGTACATGCAGCGGTTCAGGTGCAAAGCCTGGGACAAAACCGGAGACGTGTCAACACTGCCAAGGAACAGGGCAGTTAAATGTGGAACAAAATACTCCATTTGGAAGAATTGTTAATCGTCGTACATGTCATCACTGTAATGGTACGGGGAAAGAAATTAAACATAAATGTTCTACCTGTGGCGGTAAAGGAAAAGTGCAAAAGCGTAAGAAAATTCATGTTAAAATTCCTGCAGGCATTGATGATGGGCAACAGCTTCGCATGGCTGGTCAAGGGGAAGCTGGAATTAACGGCGGTCCTGCTGGAGACCTTTATGTTGTTTTCCAAGTGCGCCCGCATGAGTTTTTTGAAAGAGATGGCGATGATATTTACTGCGAAATGCCAATCACGTTTGTTCAAGCATCATTGGGTGATGAAATTGAGGTTCCTGCTTTAAACGGAAAAGTAAAACTTAAAATCCCTGCAGGTACACAAACAGGAAAAAAATTCCGCTTAAAAGGAAAAGGTATTCCGAATGTTCGCGGATATGGCGTGGGTGATCAATATATTATTGTCCGGATCATCACCCCAACAAAGCTTTCAGATAAACAAAAGCAGCTTCTTAGAGAATTTGCAGAGCTTAGCGGCTCATCTCCCATTGGTGAACATGAAGAAAGTTTTTTCTCAAAAGTAAAACGGGCGTTTAAAAGCGAGTAAGGATTGGAGTTGGTAGAATGAAGTGGTCAGAAATTAGTATCCACACAACAAACGAGGCGATCGAACCTATTTCACATATATTACATGAAGCTGGGGCGAGCGGTGTAGTCATTGAAGATCCATTTGAATTGACAAAGGAAAGGGAAGATCAATTCGGAGAAATCTACCAACTCAATCCAGAGGATTATCCGGATGAAGGCGTTATTGTAAAAGCCTATTTACCGATTAACAGTTTTTTAGGGGAGACCGTTGAGGCTATCAAGGACTCGATTAATAATCTTATCATTTATGATATTGATTTAGGTAAAAACAATGTAACGATTAGTGAAGTGCATGAAGAAGAGTGGGCAACTGCTTGGAAGAAATATTATAACCCCGTTAAAATTTCTGAAAAATTCACGATTGTTCCTACTTGGGAGATGTATGAACCGGTAAACAGTGATGAATTGATCATTGAATTAGACCCTGGTATGGCATTTGGCACTGGAACACATCCAACAACAGTAATGTGTATCCAAGCCCTTGAAAGAACAGTCCTTCCAGGTGATCGAGTGATTGACGTTGGAACTGGATCTGGTGTTCTCAGCATTGCAGCTGCACAGCTTGGTGCCGAGGATGTTAGAGCGTATGATCTTGATGAAGTAGCTGTCACATCAGCAAAATTGAATATCAAGTTAAATAAAGTAAGTAACATGGTATCTATTTCTCAAAACAATCTTCTAGATGGTGTGGAGGAAAAATCTGCCGATGTGATTGTTGCAAATATTTTAGCAGAAGTGATTTTAAGGTTTACGGACGACGTTGCCCGAGTAGTTAAGCCTGGTGGAACCTTCATTGCATCTGGGATTATACAGCAGAAGAAGGAACAGATAAAAGAGGCACTAGTGAAAGCGGGATTTGAAATTTCCGAAACAATTCTAATGGAAGACTGGGTTGCGCTTATTGCCAAAAGGATAAAATGATGGACAAAAAGGGGTGTTTTGAACCCCTTTTTATTTTTCTTTCAATATTGCCATATCTTTTGTAAAATAAAGAGTAAAATGTTTTAGAGAGGGTGCAAAAAGTGTGCAACGCTACTTTGTAAAACAACGAGCAAATGATGAGCGTTTTTTCATTGATGAGGAAGACCGCCATCATATTGTGAAGGTTATGCGGATGCAAATAGGCGATCAAATTTTTTGCGTTGATCCAGATGGAAAACAAGCTGTTTGCAGGCTTGCAGAAATTACCGATTCAAGTGTCGTTGCAGACGTTGTACAATGGAAAGATGGGAATTCAGAGCTTCCAATTTCCATTACGATTGCAAGCGGTCTGCCTAAAGGGGACAAGCTGGAATGGATCATCCAAAAAGGAACGGAACTTGGTGCACATCGGTTTCTTCCGTTTTCTGCTGCACGCTCAGTCGTTAAATGGGATGAAAAAAAGGCAGCCAAGAAAATTGAAAGATGGCAAAAAATTGCCAAAGAAGCTGCGGAGCAATCCCATCGTGCTTTTTTGCCTGAAATCATTAATTCGATGAGTTTTAAAGCAATGCTTGCCAAAAGTAAGGATTTTGATTATAAATTAGCTGCCTTTGAGGAGGAGAGTAGAAACGGTGAAATCTCCGTTTTTTCATCCACCCTCAAACAAATGAAAAAAGGTGAATCCCTCCTATTGGTTTTTGGACCAGAAGGCGGGTTAACGGATGAAGAGGTTCATCTTTTAAAAGATCATGGTTTTGGTCTTTGCGGGTTAGGCCCGCGAATATTAAGAACGGAAACGGCCCCATTGTATTCACTTGCGGCCATTTCCTATCATTTTGAACTATTGAGGTGAGTTTACAAATGGCAACAGTCGCGTTTCATACACTTGGTTGTAAAGTGAATCATTATGAAACAGAAGCCATCTGGCAGTTGTTTAAACAGGAAGGCTACGAACGGGTTGATTTTGAATCCATTTCCGATGTATATATTATCAATACATGTACGGTTACGAATACCGGAGATAAAAAAAGCCGTCAGGTGATTCGACGTGCAGTTAGGAAAAATCCTGATGCCGTTATTTGTGTTACCGGGTGTTATGCGCAAACATCTCCGGCCGAAATAATGGCCATTCCTGGTGTAGATATTGTTGTAGGAACACAGGATCGTGTAAAAATGCTTGATTACATTGAACAATATAAATTGGAACGCCAGCCGATTAATGGTGTTGGGAATATCATGAAAAACCGCGTTTATGAAGAACTTGATGTTCCTTCCTTTACCGATAGAACACGTGCCTCTTTGAAAATCCAGGAGGGCTGTAATAATTTCTGTACCTTCTGTATCATTCCATGGGCACGCGGTCTTATGAGATCACGTGATCCAAAGGAAGTAATCCATCAAGCGCAACAGCTTGTGGATGCGGGCTACAAGGAAATCGTGTTAACTGGTATTCATACTGGCGGTTATGGAGAAGACATGAAGGATTATAATTTGGCGATGCTCCTTCGAGATTTAGAAGCTGAAGTAAAAGGCATAGAGCGTCTGCGTATATCCTCCATTGAAGCAAGCCAAATTACAGATGAAGTGATCGATGTTATTAACCATTCCAATATCATTGTTCGTCATTTGCATATACCAATCCAATCCGGTTCAAATTCTGTTCTAAAAAGAATGCGCCGTAAATATACGATGGAATTCTTTGGTGAAAGACTTGAGCGACTGAAAGAAGTGCTTCCAGGTCTTGCAGTTACCTCTGATGTAATTGTTGGATTCCCAGGGGAAACAGAGGAAGAGTTTATGGAAACGTATAATTTTATTAAAGACCATAAATTCTCTGAGCTCCATGTCTTCCCATACTCTAAGCGTACAGGTACACCTGCAGCAAGGATGGAAGATCAAGTGGATGAAGAAGTGAAAAATGAACGTGTTCATCGTTTAATTTCCCTTTCTGATCAGCTTGCAAAAGAATACGCATCACTATTTGAAGGTGAAGTATTAGAGGTGATTCCTGAAGAGGAATATAAGGAAGAAGCTAATTCTGGAAAATATGTTGGCTATACAGATAATTACTTAAAAGTAGTTTTCCCGGCAACAGAAGATATGGTTGGTAAGATTGTTAAGGTGAAAATTACAAAAGCAGGCTACCCGTTCAATGAAGGCCAATTTGTAAGGGTTGTTGAGGATACTGCAATTATAAAAGAAGAAGTTTTTAAGCATGAAGAAGCTGCTATTTAAGGAAAAAGGACCTATCCAGGGTCCTTTTTATTTTGGGCATACTACTGTTAGCAGCAAATCTTTTTATGTAATTTAAAAAGGAAAGTGAGGGAGCATATTATGGCTACTACTAATATTGCTGCAATGATTGACCACACCTTACTAAAGCCGGAAGCAACCAGGGAGCAGATTGTATCCTTGTGCCAAGAAGCTAAAGAGAATAAATTCTTTTCCGTATGTGTGAATCCAGCTTGGGTTAGTACTTCCAATGAGCTTTTGCAGGGGAGCAGTGTGAAGGTATGTACGGTCATCGGTTTTCCTTTAGGTGCCACAACTTCAGAAACAAAAGTATTTGAAACAAAAAATGCAGTTGATAATGGTGCCGATGAAGTGGATATGGTTATTAATATCGGTGCCTTGAAGGATAAAAATGACAGCTTAGTTGAAAAAGATATCCGTGCCGTTGTAGATGCCGCAAAGGGCAGGGCACTTACAAAAGTAATTATTGAAACAAGTTTGTTAACAAAGGAAGAGAAAATTCGAGCCTGTAAGCTTTCCGTAAAAGCGGGCGCTGATTATGTGAAAACTTCTACAGGATTTTCAACAGGCGGAGCAACAGTGGAAGATATCGCTCTCATGAGACAAACTGTTGGGCCGGAGATTGGTGTTAAAGCCTCTGGTGGTGTCAGAAGTACAGCGGATGCTCAAAAAATGCTTGAGGCAGGGGCGACGAGGATTGGGGCTAGTTCTAGTGTTTCTATTATAAAAGGGCTACTCGTGACCTCGGATTATTAATATGATTAATTACCAAGGAAAAGCCGGCAATTCGCCGTCTTTTCTTATGATACGGGCCGTTTAGGCCGTCGATCATGCAAATATAAAATCATTTCACCAAACCGTGTCGCAAACGGTAAGACAAGCAAAGAGGTTGCCACATTAAAAATTACACTTATATGTGCTAACTGCACGTCTTTTTTGCTAGCAAGTAATGGGGCGTATTCCGTTAAATACGGAATTAGTGGAATAAACAGCAAAACACCAAACACATTAAGCCAAACATGTGCAAATGCAGCTAATTTAGATTCCTTCCCTCCGCCAATAGATGCAATAACCGCGGTAATACATGTACCAATATTAGCTCCAAGCACAATCGCAATTCCGGCATCAAGCTGCAACAGCCCTGCAGTTAAAAAACCCATTGCAATTCCAGTCATCGCTGTGCTCGATTGGATTACTGCTGTAATGACAGTACCTGCTAATAGGCTTAAGATAAGATTGTCATTAATCGATAAAATAAATTTATTTATAAAGCCCATGGATGTTAGTGGGTGTGCTAATAATTCGAAACCCTTCATTGCAGTAAAAACGGAGGCAATTCCGAACAAAAGTAGACCGATGCTTCTTGCTATTTTATTTTTAAATAAAATAAGAAGTGCTCCGCTAACGGCAAGAGGAACAAGGATTGCATCCAAATCAAACGTAATGAGTTCAGTTTTAAAGGTTGTTCCGATATTGGTTCCGAGGATAATGCCAATAGATTGAGGAAAGGTCATTATTCTAGCCGAAATTAATCCAATTGTGATGACCATAACCGCTGAGCTGCTTTGCAGTAATGCAGTGATCAACGTCCCTGTTAACATCCCTTTTAAAGGAGTGCTTGTTAGCTTAATCAACCATGTTTTTAATTTATTTGCCGATAAATTAAATAATCCAAATCTAATAATGGTCATGCCAAAAATAAATAATAAAATACAAAGAACAAATAATAATATGTACAGCATGTCTAGGCCCCCCTCGCTTCATTCTATGGCCCTTGAAAGAGGGACATGCCACATTTTAAGACAGGCTGCATTTTTTTTTGGATGGTTAATACTCATTGCGAATTTCAGTTGACCTTGTATCAAGGTTATATTATAATTGCAAGGTACATGGATTGAATGTAAGTGTGTTGTGTTTCGGAGGGAGGGAAAGAGAATGTCTAAAACCGTCGTTCGTAAAAACGAATCGCTTGAAGATGCTCTTCGTCGCTTCAAACGTACAGTATCAAAAACTGGTACTTTGCAAGAGGCAAGAAAGCGCGAATTTTATGAAAAGCCAAGTGT
>Ga0213826_1000162_pt1 | contig 67147 bp, 59 predicted proteins | sample MC6MC0899MG_FD_180668 | JGI IMG/M metagenome (GOLD analysis project Ga0213826, IMG submission 180668) | Enriched soil aggregate microbial communities from Iowa State University, Ames, United States - MC6-MC0899-MG | ecosystem: Environmental > Terrestrial > Soil > Unclassified | place: USA: Iowa...
GATTCGTCGGTCGTGGCCGCGCTGCTGCACAAGGCGATCGGCGACAAGCTGACCTGCGTGTTCGTCGATACCGGCCTGCTGCGCTGGCAGGAAGGCGACCAGGTGATGGCGATGTTCGCCGAGCACATGGGCGTCAAGGTGATCCGCGTCAACGCGGCCGACCGTTACTTCAGCAAGCTCGAAGGCGTGAGCGATCCGGAAGCCAAGCGCAAGATCATCGGCAACCTGTTCGTGGACATCTTCGATGAAGAATCCACCAAGCTGAAGAATGCCAAGTGGCTGGCGCAGGGCACCATCTACCCCGACGTGATCGAGTCGGCCGGCAGCAAGACCGGCAAGGCCCACGTGATCAAGAGCCACCACAACGTCGGCGGCCTGCCGGAGCACATGAAGCTGGGCCTGGTCGAGCCGCTGCGTGAGCTGTTCAAGGACGAAGTGCGTCGCCTCGGCGTCGAGCTCGGCCTGCCGCGCAGCATGGTCTACCGCCATCCGTTCCCGGGTCCGGGCCTGGGCGTGCGCATCCTCGGCGAAGTGAAGCGCGAATACGCCGAACTGCTGGCCAAGGCCGATGCCATCTTCATCGACGAACTGCGCAAGGCCGATCTGTACGACAAGACCAGCCAGGCGTTCGCGGTGTTCCTGCCGGTGAAGTCGGTGGGCGTGGTCGGTGATGCGCGTGCGTATGAGTGGGTGATCGCGCTGCGCGCGGTGGAAACCATCGATTTCATGACGGCGCATTGGGCGCACCTGCCGTATGACTTCCTGGGCACGGTGAGCAACCGGATCATCAATGAGCTGCGGGGAGTGTCGCGGGTGGTTTATGACATCTCGGGGAAGCCGCCGGCGACGATCGAGTGGGAGTGAAATCAGGTCCTTCGAGGACTATCGCCAGCTATCGAAAGATCGTCGTAACGTATTGATCCGTTAGCGAAAAGCGTCACGGCATCTATCGGTAGCTATCGCCGGCTAGCAAAACAGACTGACGGTAGCGTTGGCGGTAAGAATCGAGGCTGGATTAAGACACTCTCGTTCACTATTGAGACTTTTACCGTCTTTGACGGTAAAAGCCTTCTCGGGAAAGCTTGTTTTACGCGGCTTTTCGGGCATCAGCTGGTCTCCAGGTCCCTGACGGTAAAAGCCGTCAAAAAACCGGAGGAAATCCTCGATGCTTACCGACACTGCTCTGCGAAATCTCAAGCCCAAGTCCAAGATTTATAAGGCGTCTGACCGGGACGGGATGTACGTAACGGTATCGCCCAGCGGTACCGTCACCTTCCGCTACGACTACCGTCTCCACGGCCGTCGCGAGACACTGACCCTCGGGCGCTACGGCCCGGGGGGTATCTCGCTGGCGATGGCGCGCGAACTGCTCCTGGACGCGCGCAAGTCCGTTCAGGCAGGCACATCCCCCGCGCTTGAAAAACAACGTGAGAAACGCCGGGTCGTCGCCATCAAGACTTTCGGTGCGGCGATGGAGGCATGGCTGGCCAATGCACGATTGGCTGATAGCACCCGTGCCATGCGCAAGCACATCATCGATCGAGACATCCTGCCTGTTTTTCGCAATCGTCTGCTGACTGAGGTCCAGGCCGAAGACCTGCGGGCCCTCTGCAACAAGGTCAAGGAGCGTGGGGCGCCAGCCACCGCCGTCCAGATTCGCGACATCGTAAAGCAGGTCTATATCTACGCCATCGCCCACGGTGAAAAGGTTGAAAACCCCGCTGACAGCGTAAAGGCGGCTTCGATCGCCACCTTTGTGCCGAAGGATCGTGCCTTGTCGCCGCTGGAAATCCGTCTGGTGATCCAGCATCTGGAATCGGTGGCGACCTATCCGACCATCAGACTCGCCTTACGACTGATTCTGCTGACGCTGGTGCGAAAGAGTGAGCTGATTCAGTCCACCTGGGATGAGGTCAATTTCGAACGCGCAACCTGGACGATTCCGAAGCAGCGGATGAAAGGGCGCAATCCGCATGTGGTCTATCTGTCGAGCCAGGCACTCGACATCTTCGTCACGTTGCACGCCTGCGCGGCAGGCTCAAGGTTCGTTTTTCCGTCTCGTTACGATGCCGAGCGGTGCATGTCCAATGCGACCTTGAATCGGGTCACGCAGCTCGTGGTACAGGCCGCAAAAGCCAAAGGGCTGCCGCTACAGCCGTTCACTGTCCATGATCTGCGCCGCACCGGCTCGACGCTGTTGAACGAAATTGGCTTCAACCGCGACTGGATCGAGAAGTGCCTGGCTCACGAAGACGGGCGTTCTTCGCGTTCGGTCTACAACAAGGCCGAATACGCGGAGCAGCGGCGCCACATGCTGCAAGAGTGGGCCAATCTGGTCGAAGCCTGGGGAGGCGGGCAAACCTACGTGCCGGAGCTAATGCCGAGGAAACTGGTCGTGCCGGCGCTGAGCGCGCTGGACGGAGCGGCATGGTTGTCACTTGACAACCATGCCAAAGATCCCCATACTGGAGATCACTAATGGCCCGTTCCTCTCATTCAAAGAAGGATGTCGAGGAAGCTCTCAGGCATGCCGAAGGGCAGGGCTGGCGCGTCGAAGTCGGCGGCAGCCACGCTTGGGGGCGGATTTACTGTCCATACAACGACGAGAAGTGCCGATGCGGCGAGTTCTGCATCACGTCGGTATGGAGTACGCCGAAGAACCCCGGCAACCATGCCCGCGCCTTGCGGCGTGTCGTGGACAACTGCACCACGCATCGCAAGCAGCGCGAGGCTGGCGACGATGCCAAGGAGTAGCGCGATGGAATATACCTTTACCTTGAAGTACCAGCTTGCTGACGACGACCGCGACCCTGACGTGATGGTTGAGCGCCTGGGCGACGTCGGGTGCGACGATGCTTTGGTAGGCATCGGCCAGCCGGGGCGGCTGGCGCTGGAGTTCACCCGCGAGGCGATCGACGCAGAGGCTGCCGTGCGCAGTGCGTTGGCTGCCGTGCGCAGTGCCGTACCGTCGGCCAAGCTGATCGAAGTTGCCCCCGATCTGGTCGGACTCACCGACGTGGCCGACATCGTGGGTGTTTCCCGGCAGAACATGCGCAAGCTCATGCTGGCGCATCCGGGAAGCTTCCCCACGCCCGTGCATGAGGGGAGTGCGTCGATTTGGCATTTGGCGGACGTGCTGGCCTGGCTGCAGGCTAAGGGCGGCTATTCGCTGGCCAAAGACGTGCTGGATGTGGCGCGGGTGGCCCTGCAGGTCAACGTGGTAAAGGAAGGCCAGCGGTTGCCGCGCTCGGCGTCCGAGAAGCTGCAGGCCTTGGTTGGATGAAGCGTATCGTCGTCTTCATCCCTCGCTTGAACCCGCCCGAACAGGGCGGGCTTTTCGCAGGTGGACATCCGGTTTCGAGCTGCTGCCGCGTGGGGCTTGCTTGCGTTCTTCGATCCAGGCTTCCACTTCGGCCAAGTCCCACACTACACAGCGCGGCGTTAGCTTAAAGCGGCGCGGGAACTCGCCGCGGCGCTCCATTTCGTAGATCGTTGTTTCGGCCAAGGGGACGATCTGACGCAGTTCTTTACGACGAATGGTTCGCCGATAGGGAAGGGGACTCCCCTTCGGAAACTGGGGTAGTGCGTCGTAGGCTTCCGTGCCTGGCAGGGGAGCGGGGTGGTCGATGTCGGCACCATTCACATCGAGTGACTGCGGTAGATATTCCATCTCGAACTCCATGAGTGCATGCATGAGGCATGGTGAAGTTCAATATCTATCGGGGCAACTTGTTGCAGCGTAGGTGGGCTTGTCGAGGCTTTAGCTGTGCCGCGACATCCTCTTTTCTGCATCACTTGAGCGAGCGATCTTTAAAAAATGAGCCGCATACATACTCTCAACGCCCGTGGCAACCTGATGCTTGCAGTCATTCGCGACCACTACTCTTGGTCGGACGAGCGAACCTTCAAAGAGATCCAGCGGTTCCATCAAGACTTTCTGAAAATCTTGAATGGTAAGCGAATCAACTATGACGAGCTGCGAACTGCTCTGACGCCGCAGACAAACAAGCACGAAGCGGCATTTTTATTTGATGAGCACCGTTGCGATCCTGACCGTATTTCAGGGGTGGATGCGGCTGACGCATTGTTCAAACTTCTGCCGGCAAGTACCACACATAGTATTCTCGGCGGCGAGCTTGGCGACGACAAAGACGAGATCGCCCGTAGACTTTTGGCAGATAGAGCTATTGTCGCAAAAGACCTGAATTTTAAGCACCCATGCTTCTGCTACGTGCTTTACGTCAACAACCTATCCAGTTGTGCTCTGGCTGCGATCCATGACGGGTTGAAAGCTCACTCTGGTTACTTGGGATATGTGCCTTGCACGCATGCCAGTCTGACTAAAACATTCGTGACGATGGGTTTAGTGAACTTGGCCATCAAGCATAAGAATATCGTGATCCTCGGTCATGAAGATGACAGGCCCAATACCGAGAACTATAACCTCCATCTTCACGACTACACCGCATTGGGGCTTGCGATCCGCAGTGTGCAGTCGTTGTACTTCGGAGTCTTCCTTTCCTACAAGCCTGAGCAAATGCTTTTGCGAAAGACGGACGATGATCTTGAGATTGCCATTCGCGCTATGTCCGAGGAAGCACCACCGTTGGGCGAATTTACCGTGCTGATCGATGACAGGAAGCATGAATACCTAACCACCGTAAAGAATGGCAAGCTCGCATTGGCAGGCTTGGGCCACATGACCAAGAGCGAACTGGAAGAAGCGATTCACTTCAAGATGAGATCAAGCTACCTCTATAGCTTGGACTGGCGGGATATGCCTGAGACTGCTGAATCCGCCAGTTATAGGAGGAGCTACTTCAATATCATGCTGGAGTTTCCGCGCGAAGACGGAGAGCCTGAACGCGTAACCGTCGCGCTTGAGTTCATTCCGACAGATAAAGTATTGCGAGTTGTCACGATGACCTAGAACTGGCTATCGCCATGCCTTAAATGTGAACTACTCAATCAGCACTACCTTCGCTGGCCGCTTGAGTGGTAATCGCGGCTCTCATTTCGGCAACGGAATATGGTGGGTCCCTTCTATGCACGACGTGATGACATGTAGCGCATAGGGGGATCAAGTCCCGTATGGGATCCACCTGATACGCCGTGCCGATGGCCGACAATGGAGTGACGTGATGGACATGGATGAGATCGGCGCCAATTGCCCCATACTTGTCTTCATAGTTCAGGCCGCAGGCTTGGCAGGTCGTTCCGTAGTGCGCGATGCAGAGCTTGCGCGCCGCAGCGTTGCGCTCGTAGAGCGTCAATTCCACCGTCTTCAAGGCTCCTTCGGAGAGCATTGATTCTGGTGCCGCGCCGCTGATTGTTGAGGCAGACACTAGAGGTGGGGGCAACACCCCAAGTACAAATTCGCCGCCAATGCCCGTGGCGTTGGCTTCCCATACGCCCCATTCACCAATGGTCAAGCTCGACTTGGGCGGGTTTTTGTGTAGGCGCGACGCCATCAGTCCAGTTTCGGAATCGCGCCACATTTCCTGCATATCTGTATTTTGCTCGTGAAGATACCAGGCGGGCCACTCTCCTAATTGCCCCATCCACGATTGAGCCTTGGCATAGCTTCTCCGTACAAGTTCTAGAACCTCTTCAGCCAGTGGAACAGCGATAGATATTTTAAACGGCGGCGATGATTGGTCTGCCGGAGGGATGAAGTAAGCGTAGTTTTTTGTTTTCTTTACGAGCGTCCAGCCTCTCCGAGGGAGAATAACGCTGAGCGTCAACACGGCACCAAACCGATACGTCGTTGGGCCATATTTCTTAGGTGCCTTGCCACTTGGCACTAGTTCAATAGTCTGGATTGGCCAGCCTGGAGGGGTATGACTCTTCGCGGCAGGTTCATCAAGCTCAAACGTTTTTGAATCATCCGACTTCATCTGTTTACCTCACAGGCTGACGAGCGTCCGGGCGACTGTTTATTTCAGGATGACTCCAGCACCGCACTTCGCCGCACTATGCCAGAGCCTTAGGCGGACATAACCTAAACCCGAAGACTGATGATCGAGCGCGGCCTACGCTTCCGCACAAAGAACCAGCCCGCGCCGCCTGGTGCAGTTGGCCGCCAACTAATTAGCGGCGGAAATCTTGAGTGAACGAGTTCATCCTGCATCAAAGACGGCTTGAGTATGGATGGAATCGGGTTCAAAAAGACCGAGCTGGCGTACATGTCCCTCAGCGTGCCCGGGATCGGCTGTGAAAAGTACTACCGCCAAATCTTTTAGCGCCCTAGTGCAGCTCACATAGAACAGACGGCGCGTTCGATCCATGGTTGTTTCTTCGCCCGCCTCGATGTGTTTTCGGTCTGTATCCGAAGGCGCTTTGAGACCCAGGTACTTCTCGTAGGAAAACTGGAAATGGGTGCTCTCCGCATCGTCTAGCACGACTAGCACTCTGTCGAATTCTGCTCCTTTGATGCCTTGCTGAGTCCAAAAAGGTGAGCGCTCCGAGATGTAAGCCTGATAAGGCAGAAGCTGTGTAGCAGGACACGCTAAAAAAGCATCCATAGAAGCGATTTCTTTCTCAGACTCATCGTCTTCTTGGTCGTCGTAATTGTCCGCCTCCTCGCCTGGCGGGGCCGGTGGGGGCGCTTTAGGGTCCAAGTACGATACTAGCCGGTGGTCGAGGATTAGTAGTCCTGCGGCATATACCTTCTTCAAAACTTCGCCGATAGTGACATTGGAGTTCCCGGTTATGGCAACTGCTATTGAAGCTATAAGCTCGCTGAGTACTTTGAGCTGCTCCGCGACGTTCGCTCCAAGTAAATTCTCCTTTTCGAGAAGGGGCGAGTATTCCCTGATTAGTCGCATCACTTCGAGTTGCCGTCCTTCACTATGGGCAACAGCTATTGGAATCAAGAATTTAACGAACGGCGAAAGAGGCCACGCAGATCCATCCAGAAAACCATCTTTGAATGCTGTCGGCGCCTTGGAGTTTAGTGCCGTATAAAGCTCACCGAACCCTAGGCGCTTCGCGGCCATCTGGTGAACAATGACAAGAAGTTTGACCTGATCATGCTCATTTCGCCATTCATTATCATCAGTTCGCGCCGCCATCCAGTCACGTACTCGCACCAAGTTCGCATCTCGCGTATCGTCCGCCGGCAAGATGAAAAGGTGGGCCGAACCTTCAGGAGTTGGCACGATGCCTTCAGGACCGAGGCGTTCGCCAGGAACCTGAATGAGGTCATCACCATCGCGACGTATCGCGTTGGCGAGATTCAAAACCTTGGTCGAACACCGGAAATTCTCTGGTTTGGGAATGTCAGCCCAATTCTGCGACGCTTCAACCAGGCCACTTCCCGTGGCATAAATTCGTTGCATCGGATCGCCGAAGAAACCGAGGCAAAGTGAGACGCCTGGTTCGCGTTCGACAGTCTTCAATGCCTCGATGACTTCTGCGGTCGTGTCCTGACTCTCGTCTACAAATATGAAAGGAAATTGGCGCGCGAGAAGGGTTCGAAACAGAGGGCGCTCAGCGATGAGGTAGGGCACAAGCCTCAAAATATCGTCGTGTCCCAAGATCCCCTTGACGTAGTCGCTACCTGTTCCGTATCGAAAACCTTTGACCGCGGTGATGCGACCAGACTGTCTGTGAAGAAGCTCCAAGTCGCGGGCGTCTTTATCTTTCGTGCGCTGTTGAACTCTGGGGCCGTAAGTGGCCTGCTTCTGTTCAAGTGCCTCGATTTTCTCCGTGATGCGCGTGGACACCCAAGCTCGAATGTCCTTCTGAAACGGTTTGGCTAGCAGCCACATGAAGCTGTGGATGGTCGAAACGTGGACCATCGGATCGCTGCCGACGTCCCTCCATATTTCTCCGGCCGCGATCTCAGTGTAAGTAATGCAGGCAATACGCTGACGGGACTTCTTCAGCCTTTCGCCGTGTATGCGAATGGCCGACGACAACCCCTTAATGAGAGAGGTGGTCTTTCCGGAGCCGGCGCCGGCCTTCATTATGAAGCTGCGCGGTGGCGCCTCTCCAAGGCAGTTGCGCAGATCTAGGTCCGCCTGTGTGTCTGGCTTATTCGCCCGGCTACTCATGTTCTTCTCCTAGGGCGACCGCTTCGGCATTGAGAACAATCTCGGGCAATACATTATCGACTTCGATACGAACCTCGTCCCTTAACCAGACGAGCCCGTCACGGATATATGCAGGGACGTGCCACGTATCTTCGTTCTCGGTGAGTAGGGCCAGTGCGAACTTCGTCTTATCGAAACTCTTGCCTGAAACTTTCTTATTGAGACCTTTGGCAAGCTCATTAGGACCGGCGGCCCCCCCTTTCACAATCAGGCCAAGAGGTTTCCTCGCTGCTGCTTGAGACCACTCTGCATTTTCGAGGCCGAAGTCCTCTTCGAGCGTGCGCCCGCAAAGGTTTTCTGTAGATCCGTTCCAAGTGATAGCACGTTCGGTTTGATAGGCAACGCGAACCTTTGCACCGTCTTCAAGCTCATGAATTTTGTCGGCTTCGGAAGCGTTGCGCAACTCGTCGATTGTTAGCTTGCCAGGAAGCCATTTTATGAGGGTTTGGTTCGAGGTCGCAGCCCCAGGTTCACTTGGTAAACAAGCCTTGCCGTATTTCTTCTTGAGCGGGGCTGCTGCCTGGGCAGCCATAGGATTTTGACCATTGTCCCCAGCCTGCACCGCGATGCCTTCCTCTGCATCGGCAGGAGCCTCGAACTCCTCGAATTCCTCGCTATCTTCGTCCGCGTCGGCCCCGGGTATCACGAGGGCTACGCTATCAATATCGGTGACAATTAGCGTAGTTAAACCAAGAAACTCTATTAGCGATTGGAAGCGATGACCAAAGGCCCCGCCGACCTCCAAAATACATAGGCAAGCTGAGCGAAGAGTCTTTGCCGTCTTCTGAATCATTATGGGTAGTAGCAACCTTTCAACATTGCCTTCAACAAGAATTGCGGCATCTGAGAAAAATAGATCGCAGTGAGTCAGCTTCAAATATCGTTCGAGAAAGTCTCGGTCATCTGGCTGGGCCTGGTAGAAGGCAGATAGATTTATGACCTCAGTCAACTGTTCGCCGCCAACTTTCTTCCGGCGGAAGTAGCGGATTGGCTTAAACCCACGCTCGTAAAGAATGTGTGGCGAGTGGGTGGTTATAACCATTTGACTTCCGAATATGCTTTCATCGTCGCCTTCTATGTTCAGAAGTTCGAGCACATTTCGGATAAAGGCTTGCTGAAGCTGGGCATGCAAGTGAGCCTCTGGCTCCTCGACGAAAATCAGGTGCAATGGAGGGCGACTATCCATTGTTACCCACCTTGCTTGGGCGTCCAGAATCTCTACTACCATGTAGATCAAATTTTTGAACCCGAGCCCGTTGTAACTATCAGGGAGTGTGGAGACGTCCTCGCCATCTCCGATCTGATAGTGGACGCGCGCGTCTTGGCTCATGACGTGAGCGGGGTCTAACGCCGACATAATTTTCAATCGCGGGTTATTGATACCCGGATACCCCAGCTTTGCGAGCCGATCGAGCATCGGCTTGAATACCCCATCTAGGTGAATGTTAAGTGCCTGCTCAGAGTCGAACAAAGCCTTGAGAGCTGTGTGATCGTCCTGCCTTTGATTAAGATTTCGTTTGTAGAAGCGGCTCAGACGCTTCGATAGGTCTTCTGATCTTCCTCCTGCTTCAGGATTAGGGTCAGCTAAATGCCGTTGAGCTCCTAGGCTGTCAATATGGATGAGCGATTTTAGGATTGTGCCTCCGCCTGGCTCACCACCTAATTCTTCTGGAAGATAGTCCCCAATCTCATGAAAATTCTCATCGAAATGGGTTCGATCTAAAATGAAATAATGCAGTTCATATTCGCTTTTAAGTTCGCGCTGAAGATAGTCAGTCATGGAGCGAGGCCAAGGTGCGTATTGTGACCCCGGCGGCAGTTCCGCGACTTGCTCAGCAGCTTTTGCTTTAGCTTCTTGGTAATTCTGGATGAGGTTCGTGGGATTTCGTGCACTAAGCGAAACCCGAATGCCGACTTTGGTTCCTTCCCATGCTGTACTAGGAAGCATGGGGATCACAAGGTAGAGGTCTGGTGCGGCGACTTCGAACCAGAGATCAAGCTCTATGCTTGGTAGTGACAAACCGTCGGCAACTGGCTCAGCCAGGTTGATCTCTCCAGCATCATCGAACAGTCTCCAGCAAGAAGAGCTGAAATCATAAAGGCTGAAGCGGTCCCTTCCACCCGTGACAAATGCTTGGATGGCCTGAGTTGCCGACGTCTTTCCGCTGTTGTTCGATCCTACAAATATCGATATGTCGTCAGCTAGCTCAATATGAGCGTCCTTCAGACGTCGAAAATTCTTGAGACGATATGAGTGAAGATGCACGAATCCCTCCGATGCTTTAACGATCTCTAGGAGGCTGTATTCGCTAATTTGTGACGAAGCATCCTTTTCTTATTGGAGGCATCACCCCGCGGTAGCCGAAAGCAGCGGTACGCAAATAAATAATAAGCGAAACACGTCGTTACGTCTCCGCTTCCCGGAACGCGCTGCTCCAGGTTCGCTAGTCGCTCATCCCTAACGGGACTGGCCTTGCCAGCCTTACACATCGCTGACGCCTACGGCCCGGCTTTCAGCTCCGGGCCTGCGCGCTTCGCTTGCATGCGGTTCGACACACAACGGCGGCCGTTGCCATGTCCAGCCGTCTTCCCTGACCTCATCACCTTGTCCGCGACTGTAGCCCGCGGCCGTACGCCATCAAGGCGCGCGGGGCCGTGTCCTCGGCTGCGCCTGCGGGCCGCACCAACCCCGCGCTTGTTTCCTTGACGGCTCTCTTCCGCGCGCTCCTGACCGTCGCGGGCGATGAACTCAGGAAAGACGGTGGCAACAGGGCCAACCGGGTTCCTCGTGCCAACCGCACAGAACAGTCGAAAGGCTGGGCTCCGAATCTAGGAATCCGGTGTGCGGTGTGAACAGCAAAACTCTTTTGTCAGGAGAAAGACCATGCAACTCGTATCCCGTTTCGCTTCCCGTTCCCCGGCATTGCGCAGCGATTACCCGCTGTCCGATGACCAGATTCACCGCGTGGCCCCGTCCATCTTCGCGGACGCCCCGCACGAAAGCCGTTCGCAGCGGTACGCCTATATCCCCACCGCCGCCGTGCTGTCCGAGCTTCGCAAGGAGGGATTTCAGCCTTTCATGGTGGCGCAGACCCGCGTGCGCAACGAAGACCGCCGCGACTTCACCAAGCACATGATCCGGCTGCGCCACGCCAACCAGATCAACGATACGGAAGCCAATGAAATCGTCTTGCTGAACTCGCACGACGGCACCAGCAGCTATCAATTGTTGACTGGCCTGCTGCGCTTTGTCTGCCAGAACGGATTGGTCTTCGGCGACACCGTGGCCGATGTGCGCGTACCCCATAAGGGCGACGTGGCCGGGCATGTCATCGAAGGCGCTTACGAGGTATTGAGCGGCTTCGACCGGGTGAAGGAATCCCGCGATGCCATGCGCGCCATCACTTTGAACGATGGCGAATCCGAATTGTTCGCCCGCGCCGCGCTGGCCCTCAAGTACGACGACCCCCACAAGCCCGCGCCTATCACGGAATCGCAAATCTTGATGCCGCGCCGCCACGACGACCGCCGCCCGGACCTGTGGAGCGTGTTCAACCGCGCACAAGAGAACCTGACCCAAGGTGGCCTGCGCGGGCGCAGCGCCAACGGACGCCGCCAGCAGACCCGCCCAGTGCAGGGCATCGACCAGAACATCCGGCTTAACCGTACGCTTTGGCTGCTGGCCGATGGCATGCGCCAGTTGAAAGCCTGAAACCCACGCGGCTGGGGCAGGCAGCAGCCCTTGCCGCTTCTCTCGCTGCTGCATCCCCAATCGCAAGGAGTTATCACCATGAACGCCGTTACCCAAACTGAAACCATCGCCATCGAAACCGTCGCGCCGCTGGAAGTGGCCGACCCGACCAAGAACCTGATTCTGGTTCCGCTGTCGCAGTTGCTTGCGCGCCGTTCCAAGCGCAACGCGCGTAAGTCACCGCGCCTGTCTATTCCCGAACTGGCCGCGAGCATTTCCCGCATCGGCCTGCTGCAAAACCTTGTCGTCATCCTTGCTGCCGATGGCGAGCAATACGAAGTGGTGGCCGGTGATCGCCGACTGACCGCGTTGAAGCTGCTGGCGAAGAAGAAGCGCATCGCCGCAGATCATGAAGTGCCGTGCCTGCTGGTGTCCGATGCCTCGGCCCGAACCGTCAGCCTCGCGGAAAACATGTTGCGCGAGAACATGCACCCCGCCGACCAGTTCGAGGCGTTCGCCGCACTGGTCAAGGAGGGCCGTCCCATCGAAGACATTGCCGCCGACTTCGGCGTGTCTCCGCTGGTGGTGCAGCGCCGCTTGAAGCTGGCCAACGTCTCACCGCGTCTGCTGGCGGACTACCGCAGCGGCAATCCGGGCGCGGTGACGCTGGAACAGTTGATGGCCCTGACCATCACCGACGACCACGCCGCGCAGGAAGCCGCGTTCTACGGCGCGCCGGAATGGCAGCGCGGTGCCTCCGCGCTCCGCGAGCGCCTGACTGATCGCGAAATTGACGCCACGCATCCGCTGGTGCGCTTTGTCGGGTTAGACATCTACACGGCGGCAAGCGGTGGCATCCGGCGCGATCTGTTCGCCGAAGGCGATGCCGGAACCTACCTGACCGACGCCGCACTGCTGGAAACGCTGGTGCGCGGCAAGCTGGACGCGCATGCCGAGGACGTGCGCGCCGAGGGTTGGGCGTGGGTGGAAGCCGTGCCGCACGTAAGCTACGCCGAGCGGCAGGCGTTCCAGAACGCGCCGCGCCAGCGCCGCGAACCGACCGCCCGCGAAGCCCGTCGCATTGCCTCGCTGCAAAACCGACTCGACAAGATCGACGCCGAACTGGAAGAAGCCTATGACGCCGAGGACGAGGACAAGACCGAGGCGCTGGAACCGCGCCGCGAACAGGTCGCCGGGGAACTGCAAGCCGTGGAGGATGCCTTGCAGGGCTACGCCCCGGACGTGCGCGCCGTGGCCGGTGCCATCGTCACGCTCGACCGCGAGGGAGCAGCCGTGATTCATCGCGGGCTGCTGCGCGAAGCCGAAGCCGGGAACGACGACGGCGAGGACGCCGAGCAGCCCAAGGCCGCGAGCCTGTCCGACCGGCTGGCGCAGCGGTTGAGCGCGCACCGCACCGCCGCGTTGCAAATCGAAGTCGCCCGGCATCCGCACGTCGCGCTGGCCGCGCTGGTGCATGGCACGGTGCAGACCGTCTTGCAGGACAGCCACTGCGGCCACGACTTGCCACTGGGCGTGCGTTTGACCGTGCAAAACCGGCTGGAAGGCATGGCCCCGGACTGGCCCGATTCGCCCGCCGCCGTGGCCCTGCGCGAGTTGCAGCAAGTCGTGGGCGAAACGCTGCCGCAGGACAGCGCCGAACTGTTCACCGCGCTGCTGGCGATGGAGCAAGGCGAACTGGTGCGGTTGCTGGCGGTATGCGTGGCGTCCACGGTGGACGTAGTGACGCCACGCGCCACGGCGCAGCAACCGGGGGCGGAACTGGCGCAGGCCGTGGGACTGGACATGGCGGCATGGTGGCAGCCCACCGCCGAAGGCTACTTCAAGCACGTTTCCAAGGCGGTGATTCTGGAAGCCGTGGGCGAGTTTGCGCCGTCGCACGCTACCCGGTTGGCGAAGTTGAAGAAGGCCGACATTGCCAGCGAGGTGGAACGGCTGGCCGATGGCACGGGCTGGATGCCCGCAGTGTTCAAGAGCGGACACGACACGGAGCCGCAGGAAGACGTACAGGACGTGGATGCGATGGAAGATGCCGCCGACGAAGCGGAGGCCCACGCACTCGCCGCGTGAGGGTGCAGCATGGCCCCGGCGTGATGCGCCGGGGTTTTTCTGCCCAAAAATCTGGCGCGGCAGGTTTGCCGCGCCAGATGGCACGTCCAGAACAAATCGTCGCACCGCCGCCTTCGACCAGGCAGCGGTGCGGGCTTGGCCTCCCGGCAGCCGGGCGGTATGATGAAACACAGCCGCGTCACGCTGAACCTACTGCCGGGTTAAACGACGTTCTTTTAGCTTTACCCAGTTTATTGACCGTGCCCATTCCTTCGGTCGATGCGTAATCGGCAGACATCGGCCATGCACAGAGGAATTTGGCATGTTTGCATCTATTTACTTTGTTTCTGAAGCTGCTGTCCGCAACCTCAAACAGCGGGCCGAGCGTCGCGTGAGCGGCGTCCGTTCCGCGCACATGAGCGAGGTCGTGGCCGCTGCCCTCGGGTTCAGGACTCATGCGGCGCTGCGCGCGGCACTTGACGGTCGCGACACCACCGAGGCCAGGAAGCCAAGCAATGCGCGTGCGGTACAGCGGCTGCGGCAACTGGGCTACAACCCGCCTGAGGATCTGCACCTGTTGCCGGAGTTGGATCGCTCCTACTCGCCGTTCAAGACCTATCCGTTGCGTAAGCAGCGTGGGGTGCGCTGGAATGGTTGGCGCAACCTGATGGTCGCGGCGATCAACGCTGGCCTGGAGCAGCGCCTGTTCGGGCTGTCGCCGGGCGAGGACTGGTGGCCAGGCGCCGATCCGAAGAACAACGGCGGCGAGCGCGGCCTGTATCGCTTCACCTTTGACGGCGACTTGTCTGCGGTGGCCGTGGTATAGGCGATCAGCGGCGACGAGCTGGCGATCCACGTGTTGCTCGACCCGCGCAACGAGGAGGTCGAGGCCGACTTCAACGACGGCCTAGATGACGGTGCCGCGTGCGCGCACGGCTGGCTGGAACGCCGGCTCGGTGCGTGGATCCAGGATGGCGGTGAAGAGTTCTCGTGCAAGCGCGCTGTGCAGGCGCGGGTGGCTGCGGTGAAGATCGAGCCGCACGGCTATGCCGACCAGGGCAGCTTCATCATGTAACGGGATGTTCCCGCCTGGCCGGTTCGGGTGGCGGAGATAGGGCGTGGCGGCGCTTACGTGCCGCCGGGCTCTTGGGCTAGACCCCATGCCGGCGATGCCATTACGGCCATTCGGCTTCAATTCCTCACGTCTCCGCGCCTACGTCGCTGCGCGCTCCGCTTGCGATGAAGGTGGCGTCCCGCCGCAATGGACTGGGCGCGGGCTGCTCCGATCGGTAGCCGGAAGGACTAGGTGTGAAGGCTCTGTCCCAAGTAATCCCGAACCTGGAACAGATTTAACGAGAACATCGAGGCATCTTCAGGACGTACAACGATAATAAGTTTGTTGGAGAACGCCCGTTCGCTCGCAGCGTCTGCGAAGGATTGAGCAATGCGCTCGATCATCTTCTTTCTGGGATAGGGAACCCGCCCGCGCCCCGTGCCCATCAACGGCATCACGATATCGCCCACCTCGGCCTTGGCCGCCAAGTTCACCCACAGTTTCTCAAGCGCCTCGTCGATCATCTTCAAGTCAGATCGGGCGTTCTTGTTCTCTTCCATGTGTGACATCGCCACGAGGTAGAAATTCTTGCTGTGCGCGCTTACGCGGGCGACAGTGCCGATTGGATACTCCTTCTTCTTGCCTGGCCTCTTCTCATTGATGGTGAACTGCTCTTTTTCAAGCGAGACCTCGATCTGCCGATCAATCTCCGTGGTCTGGCCGTTGAAGTAGTTCGTCGCCAACTGACCTTGCAAGCTCGACGCGGCGATCAGCCCTGACGACATGTCCGTGTCGAATGTCGAGCTGGTGCTGATGATGACCTCACCGGGAATTTTGAAGAGGTCGCCGATCAAAACTTCTACTGCGAAGTCCTTCTGCGGAATTTTGTAGCTGATACGCGAGAGCGGCCGTCGCGTGGACAGCACGTACAGCAGCGCGAGCACGACCAAGAAAATCAACCCGTAATAGCTGTACTGGTCCTTCTTGTAGATGTTGAAGGCGTCCGCCAAGTCAACGCACAGGTACAGAATGCCCATGACTGCGAAGAACTTGCCAATCGCCTCACCGGAGAAGAGCGCGTAGCGCCAATAGGCCCTTGTCCTAATCGACTCGAAGAAGTACCTCACAGGCCGAGCTGCCTGTACACGTCATCGTTATAGTAGCGATTCCCAGTGGTGCCAGCGCTGCGCAGCGAATGAAACTCGGCGGGCCAGTGATCCATCGCGTGTTCGATGATGTTGTGGTTGAACGAGGTGTAGACCACGAGTTGATCTCGGATCGTGGGCGGGCAACGGTCGTCCATCTGCCGGCTACCGTTCAAGTTCACGCCGATGATGGGCAGCCCGAGGCGTAAAGCCACCTCCATCTCCCACTTGACGAACTTCGTCAGGTACTTAGTGTTGGCCCCGATGAGAACCACGAGCTGCTTGGAATTGGAGAAGCGCTCGCGGAGTTGGCGCTTGATGCTCTCTTCCTGGCTGGAATCCCGCGCCGTGTTCAGGTCGTGGGCGTTATGAAAGTTGAGCGAAAACCCGTCGTTTGCCTGCCACGCCGTCATGAGACGGTAGTAGTGCATGTCATTGTCGCCGTCAAAGGCGATGTAGGTCTTATTTCTGTATGCCATTGGACACTACTTACTTGTCGTTATCGGATTGTAGTTTGCACGGAAGAATCAACTACTAGGTTGGAGGGGCGTGAGGCACTTGGCGCCTTGAACGCCCCGAGTCGATTGCAGCGGAACGGCTCAGTTCCGGCACCAATGCCCGTTATTGCACGTCGCTTTTCTTCGTCATCGTCCCCAGTTCGCGGCGCACCTGCGCCAGTAGTTCGTCGACCCTGTGGGGGCTATCGCCCGCGTAGGCCAGCGTCAGCAGCGTGAGCGGATGCACGTCCATGACCTCGCACAGCTCGGTCAGCTTGTGCATGGTCGGGCTTTTCAGGTCGCGCTCCAGCAAACTCAGGTAGGTACGGCTGGAGACGTCGGAGAACGCTTCCTGGCTCAAGCCGCGCGCTTTCCTGACCGTCCGTATTGCCGTTGCCAATGAGTGTTTCGCTGCCACCTATGGTTTTCCTTAGAAAACCAAGATGACATCCGATTGCGCACTATAGGGCTACAAACTATAGTGCGCATTTTGTGCCATCCTACGCTTTCGTGCCTTTACGGAAATCCGCATCTGCGGATGGCTCCAAATTCAGGGAATCGGATCCGTGTCTTTCCCGCTTTCTACAATTCCGCTTGTGCGCTTCCGTTCTTCTACGGATGCGATGGATTGCGTATCGGTGCTTGCGCACGGATGCGCGGATACAGCTCGGCAGTTCTGCGCTTCGGCACAAAAGCGCATCCGCGCATCCTCGGTTTCGTGGGGATTCAGACCATGACCCTGCCGCTTGTCACCGCCGATGAACGCGCCCGGCTGCTGGCCCACGGCGCGGTACGCGCTGCCGGCCAGCACCTCGACCCGCTGCCCGTGGTGCGGCTGTTCACCCCGGACGCGCATGCGACCTGGCTGCTGGTGTCGCTCGATCCTGCGGATGGCGACACGGCCTATGGCCTGATCGATCTCGGCATCGGGATGCCGGTGCTGGGCACGATCAAGCTGTCCGACCTGGCCGGCATCGTCGGCCCTCGCAAGATGCCGGTGCGGCGAGATCGGTATTTCCGGGCGGCCCGCCCGCTGTCGGAGTACGTCCGGCTGGCCCAGGAGAACGGCTCGATCACGGACTGATCGAACCGTTCGCGGCCCGCCGCGACTGACCGGTGCAGCCCGTCCAGCCAGGGCGCATTGTGACTATTTCGGTCTTAGTCAAGGCCCTGCGGGTCTGATTCCGCACTCTTGCACCGAAGCGGTGCGACTGTGCTGGAAACAGTCATGGTCTTCGGCGGGGACTGCGGCACGGTGTCCGATGCAGCCGTCAATTCCTGGCGGTGCAGCCGTCGCATTAAGACGATTTTCGCAATGCACCGGAGCCAATCGGTCTTGACACTAGAAAACGCAACTTAACCCGATAACGAAGACGTTTTGATGTTGAACCGATAGCTCCCGCACATCGAAAACCGTGGCGACGTTCCTGCTGACTGACAGGAGGTTGCGTCATGGCTGGCCCGAGCGCCGAACACTGGTATCCAACTGCCGCGTATCTCTACACGCTGCACCTTGATGGTCCCGCGCTGGCCTGGGAATACCTGCGTCGCAACCCCGGCTACCGGCGCGACTGGCTGCGCCGTCGTCGCCGGCCGGACGCGGCGCAGGCTTGGGGCCTGCGCCTGCTGGAAGATCCCGCCCTGGATGCGCGTGACGCGCATCCAGCCTGGTTCCCCGACCACGATGCCGTGGTGCAGCTTTACCCCGATGCCGATCCGCCACCCGATGCCTATGCCTTCGAGTTCTGGCGCGTCCCAGGCCGCAAGCAACTAATCCACGACGGCAAGCGCCTGGTGCTGGTGTCGCACTGGCCGGGCTGCTGCCTGCGGCTCGCCCTCGGGCCGGGCCTGGAAGACGGCATGGCCTACCTCTACGCCACCCGCGCCTGCGCCACGCCTTGCGCGCGCTATCGCACGCTTGCGGCCGAGCTGGACGCCCTGGCCGTGGCGACGGCTGTCACGCCTGCGGCGGCGGCCCGCTCGCGGCCCACGCCCGCCGCGCTGCTGGAGCTGCACACGCTCCAGGCGCTCGACGCGACCCTGGCGGGCGCGTCCTTGCGCGAGGTGGCCGAAGGTCTGTTCGGCGCGGGTGCCGTCGCGGCCGACTGGCACAAGGACAGCGCCTTGCGTGCCCGCGTGCGGCGGCTGGTGCGCCGTGGCGACGCGCTGATGCGCGGCGGCTACCGCCGCCTGGCACAGCTTCCGCCGTTCCCGTTGCACTTGCGGAGATAGGGGGACGTTTCGCGTCCCTTGAAGAACGTCCCTTAGCAGGAAGCCTTGATTTCTTGAGAGTGCCTCTATCCGGCCGCGTGGTGTGGCCGGGCTTGATGGAGGTACATCCCATGCGACCTGCTCCCTTGCGGCCTGCCGCTGCTGCTGTCGCTGCGCCTGCGCAGCCCCAACGCTACCTGACCAACGACGAGGCCGCCGAGTATCTGCGCCTCAGCCCTCGCACGCTGGAGAAGCAGCGCGTGATCGGTGGCGGCCCGAAGTTCCGCAAGTTCGGCCGGCGCGTCATGTACGCCGTGAGCGACCTCGATGCCTGGGCCGATGCGCGCAGCTACGAGGCCACGTCCGACCCCGAATACGCCGAGAACCATTCGGCTGACAGCCGTGCGCGCTGATCGGCGCATCGCCGGTGGCCATCGCCATGTCCAGCCCGCCAGGGCAAGCCTCGCCGCAACGCGAACAGCTCGACCTGTTCCGCGCGCTGCCGGGCGACATGGCACCGCGCGACAGCCAGGACTTGATGGCCTTTCCGTTCTTCTCGCTCGCCAAGTCGCGGCGCACCGCGCCGATCGACTTTCGAGCGGGCGGCATCACCATCCGGGTGGAGGGCACCGCCGAGCATGGCATCGCCACCATCTGGGATGCCGACGTATTGATTTGGGCCGCCTCGCAGATCGTGGAAGCGCGCGACGCGGGCATTCGCCCGTCGCGCTGGATACGCGCCACGCCCTACGAGATCCTGCGCTTCATTGGACGAGGAACATCGCTCAACGACTACCTGCGCCTGAAAGCCGCGCTGGATCGCCTGCAATCGACCAGCGTGGCCACGTCCATCCGCGAAACCACGGGAAGGCGCTTGCATCGCTTCTCGTGGATCAACGAGTGGAAGGAACTGGCCGACGCCAGCGGCGTGCCGCTGGGCCTCGAATTGATCCTGCCGGATTGGTTCTATGCCGGCGTGGTGGACGCCGCTTTGGTGCTGACCATCGACCCCGCGTACTTCCGCCTCAAAGGCGGCATCGAACGCTGGCTGTACCGCCTCGTGCGCAAGCACGGCGGCAAGCAGCCGGACGGCTGGCAGTTCGACTTCCGGCACCTGCACCGCAAGTCCGGCAGCGCGGCGCGCTTCTCGGACTTCGCCTACGACCTGCGTGTCCTGGTGGCGCGGCAGTCGCTGCCGGGCTACGTCCTCGGCATCGAAGCGATGCCGGAGGAAGGATTGGAACTGCTGACCTTCCGGCCCGTGCTGCATACGGCACGGGGATAACTGCGGTAAAGCCTGTGGACGGCCTCGTGCTATCAGGAGTACCGGGTATCGTGCTATCAGGAGTACGCCTATCGTGCTATCAGGAGTACGAAAACGCCGGAAAGCCAATAACGGCGTGGGTTTTCGTCTCCTCTAACTTACCTAACTATAAATCTCTAACTTTTAGTAGAAGCGCGCCGATTCAGTGGACAACCACCGAACGGCACGGCGAACAGCGTTTCGCACGGCAGGCAAAGCCTGGCCTTCCAGCATGGAGGGCCACGCAATGATCGTCGCGCTGCTCAACCAAAAAGGCGGCGTTGGCAAGACCACGCTCGCCACGCACATCGCGGGCGAACTGGCGATGCGCGGGCAGTCGGTCATCCTGCTGGATGCTGACCCGCAAGGTTCATCGCTGGACTGGACGCAACGCAGAAGCCAGCAAGGCCTTGCCACGGCTGTTCAGCGCCGTGGGTCTGGCCCGCGAAACTCTGCACCAGGAAGCGCCAGAACTCGCCCGCCGCGCCGATCACGTCATCATCGACGGGCCGCCGCGCATCGCCGCCTTGGCGCGCTCCGCGCTGCTGGCCGCCGAGCGCGTGCTGATCCCGGTGCAGCCCAGCCCCTACGACTTGTGGGCCAGCGCCGAGATGGTGGCGCTGATCCGCGAGGCGCAAGTCTTTCGGCCTGCGCTGCGCGCGGCCTTCGTCATAAACCGGCGCGTCAGCACCACGGTGATCGGTCGGGAGGCGCGGCAGTCGCTGGCCGAACAGCCGCTGCCGGCGCTGCGTGCCGAAGTGCGCCAGCGCATCGTCTTCGCCGACAGCGTGGCCGCCGGTCGGCTCGCACGCGAGACGGCGCCCGACAGCGCCGCTGCACGCGAGATCACAGCACTGGTGGACGAGCTGCTGCGGTGGCCGACATGACCGCGAAGCCACCACGCAGCAAGCGCGTCGGCATCGGTGCGCGGCCGCCCGCGAATCCGCACGCTGAGGCGTGGATTCGCCAGGGCGATGCCGATGCGCTCAACAAGGGCGACCTCTACACCGCACGCCTCACGCTCGATGTGACGCCCGCGATGCGTGCTCGCATCAAGGTTTCGGCCTTCATGCGAGGCGTGACGGTGGCCGAACTGCTGCGCGCTTTGCTGGAACGGGAGTTTCCCGAGCACCGCACGGAGAACACACCATGAACGCATCCACTGCACCCACCGCGAACGCGGCCACGGCTGCCGCATCTCCTCCGGCCGCGCCGTCGCTCGCGGTACTCGCCGGCCAGGCCGGCAACGTGCCGCTGACGCGCGTATCGCTGGCCTACATCGAACTGCGCTTCAAGCTTTACCTGCGCTTCGGCGAACCGGCGCGCACGCTGCAGCTCGACCGCTGGAGGCGCTGCGCGGTGTTCCTGCCACGTGCGATGTTCTGCCGCGTGCGCTGGCAGGCCAACGACTACGGCACGATCCGCTGGCAGCTCATGGTGATGCAGGCTGGCACGCCGCTGGATGCCTTGCAGTGCATCCCCGGCGTGCGGCCTGGCGCGCGCCTGCTGCTGCACGCTGAAGGCGAGAACTCGGTGCGCGCCGTGCTGGAACGCATCGACGCCATCGAGGCGCTGGGCATCGCCCCGTCTGCCGTCTCGCCCGCGTACTGGCGCACGCTGGGCAACCGGCTCGCGGCGCGCCTGCCGCTGCCCGAATACACCGCCGAGCGGCACGCCGCCTGGCTCGCCGGGAAGGTGCTGCCATGACGACCGTTTCCACTTCGTCCGCCTCGCCGCGTCCTCGCTCTCGCCTGCGCGCTCGCATCGTGCTTGCGGGCCTGACCGGCTGCGGCCTCGCTGCGCTGGCCTGGGCGGCTTTCGTGTCGCCGCTGCCGCGCCTGACGTACAACCCATCCGACAGCGTGGCGGTCGGCTGGTATCGCATCGAACCGTTCGACCCGCGCACCGCCTCGCTGCCACGTCCGTTGTCCGTGGACAGCATCGTGGTGGTGCCGCTGCCAGCCGAGGCTGCCGCACTGGCTGCGCAGCGCGGCTACCTGCCGACGCGCGTTCCGCTGCTCAAACGTGTAGGCGCAGTCGCACCGCAACACGTTTGTATCGTCGCTGGTCAGGTACGCATCGACGGCGTGCCTTCGGCCGCCGTGCTGGCTGCCGACCGGCTGGGCCGGCCGCTGCCATCTTGGCCGCAATGCCGCCGCCTTGCGCCTGGCGAGCTGTTCCTGTTGAGCGTGACGAATCCGGCATCGTTCGACAGCCGCTATTTCGGGCCGGTCAGCGCATCCACCGTGATCGGCGTCGCGCATCCGGTCTGGCTGGAGGCACGCCCGTAATGGCCGCTGATTCGCTGCACGTTGTCGCGCAACCCATCGTGCCATCGGGCGTGTCGTTCCGACTGCTGCTGCCGTGTCGTCGCGCGTGCAGTGCGAGCGCATCCGCGCTGCACTTCGCGCAACACCCGGCGCAGCCATCCAACGTGCAGGCGTCTTGCCTTGAACACGCCCGGCCTATGGCCGTCGCCGCGTTCGCCGGCGGGCTGGCTGCGGGTGCAGCAGCGCCGCCGGGCCGCCGACGCCCGGAGCGACAGCGAGGGGCAAAGGCGGAAGGCAAGACAAAAGGGTTCGGCACTCTGCCGCCCGCAAAGCCAGTCTGCACATGGGGGTGGCGCGGCACGGAGCGGCTTCGCCGTCGTGCCGCGTGGGGCGCGAGGCCCGCGCCAATGCAGGCATGCCCGCGTGCTTCGCACGACAGGACACGCCAGAGCTTGCGGGGAGCGCAGCCATGACCGACCGCCGCGACGACGATTTCCGGGTGCGCCCCAGCGCTCCGAAGAACCGGGGCAAAGACCAGGGCCAGAGCTTCGTTTCCAAGGTGCTCAAGCAGGCTGGCAAGGCCAGCGGCGGCAAGTCCTCGATACGCCATTCCGTAGCCGGTGGCAGCGGCGCACGCGCTGGCCAGCGTCCCGGCTCGCGCCTGGGGCGCGGCCATACGGCGGCGCGCTTCGCCGGGGCGAAGCTGACGCCCATGTCTCGGCGCGTGACGATCAAGACCTTGCTGGTCAATCAACGCAATGCCAGCCCGCAATCGCTCGCCAAGCATCTGCGCTACATCGAGCGCGACGGCGCCGGCCGCGATGGCGAGCCGGGGCGCGCCTACGGGCCGCAGAGCGACGAAGCCGACCTCGACGCCTTCAAGGAACGCTGCGCCGACGACCGGCACCATTTCCGCTTCATCGTCTCACCGGAAGACGGCGCGGAGCTGGACGACCTGCGCACCTACACCCGGCATCTGATGAACCGCATGGAAGCCGACCTGGGCACGCGGCTGGATTGGGTGGCGGTGGATCACTGGAACACCGACAACCCGCACACTCACTTGGTCGTGCGCGGGCGCGACGACGCTGGCAAAGATCTCATCATCGCCGGCGACTACATCGCCCACGGCTTACGCCATCGCGCCGCCGAACTGGCGACCGAATGGCTCGGCCCGCGCACCGAACTGGAGATCCAGCAGACCTTGCAGCGCGAGGTGGAACAGGAGCGGTGGACGAGCCTCGACCGCATCCTGCAACGCGAGGCCGGCGAGGATGGCCGGGTGCAGATCGAACGCTTCAACGATCCCCGGCTGCAACGCCAGCGTCTGTTGCTGATTGGCCGATTGCAACGCTTGCAGCGCCTGGGCCTGGCCGACGAGATGCAACCGGGCACCTGGGCCGTCCATGCCGATGCCGAGAAGACCTTGCGTGCCCTGGGCGAGCGTGGCGACATCATCCGCACCATGCAGCGGGCCATGAGCGGCCAGCCGCGCGATCTGGCGGTGTTCGAGCCGGGCGAGGATGGCCGTACCGTCATCGGTCGCGTGGCCGCGAAGGGGCTGGCCGACGAGCTGCATGACCGCGGTTATCTGGTCATCGATGGGGTGGACGGCAAGGCCCACTACGTCGCGTTGAACGCCCGCGATGAGCTGGCGAACTATCCCACCGGCGCGGTGGTGGAAGTGCGCGGTTCCGCCGAGCTGCGGGCAGCCGACAAGAACATCGCCGCGCTGGCGAGCGATGGCCTGTACCGCACCGATCATCACCTGACGATTGAGCAAGGCCGAGCAAAGCCCGGACGTGACCCGCAGGAAGTGGTCGCCGCCCATGTTCGTCGGCTGGAAGCCCTGCGGCGGGCTGGCATCGTCGAGCGCGTGGCCGAAGGGCTATGGAAGGTGCCGGACGACCTGCCCGAGCGTGGCCGCCAGTACGATGCGAAACGACTGGGTGGTGTCGCCGTGGAGCTGAAATCGCCCCTGCCGATCGAGCGGCAGGCGCGGGTGATCGGCGCGACCTGGCTGGATCAGCAGTTAATCAGCGGCGGCAAGGGACTGGGCGACCTGGGCTTTGGCGGGGAGGCCAAGGACGCTTTGCTGCAGCGCGCCAACTTCTTGGCCGAACAGGGGTTAGCCGAGCGACGCGGGCAGCGCGTAATCCTCGCCCGGAACCTGCTAGCGACGCTGCGCGGACGCGATCTGGCGAAGGCCGCACAGGACATCGCCGCTGAAACCGGCCTGGAGCATCGGCCAGTGGCCGACGGACAGCGCGTGGCCGGCATCTACCGGCGCTCCGTCATGCTCGCCAGCGGGCGCTACGCGATGCTCGATGACGGCATGGGATTCAGCCTGGTGCCGTGGCGGCCAGTGATCGAACAGCGGCTGGGGCAGCAGATCGCCGCGACCATACGTAGCGGTGGCGTGTCCTGGGAGATTGGGAGGCAGCGTGGGCCAACCGTTGGTTGAAACGGTGTGCATTCAAGCGAGCAAATGCACCTTAGCCTGGACCGTCGCTCGCAGCCGCGAGCAGCGGCACCAGGATGACGCTGATCGGCGTCGGAACGCCATGAACCCGGCCGCGACGCGCGATGATGCCGTTGCGGATATCCCATTCGAGTGGCCGTCCTGCTTCCCGATCCGTGAGGATGGAGGTGCTCATGTCCGCCGGTGCCGCCTGGAATTTTTCGAGAATCTCCTGCGGCACTTCGTCGCCGAGTTCGGCGTCTTCAGCCCGGGCCACGGCCAGGCATTCCCGCGCATAGGCAAGGGTTAGGCCAGCGATGTCAGATCGGCTGAACATGCCCGAACGGCAGTGCGTGAGCGCCATGAGTCCAGCCACCGCGTTCTGCAACAGCTTGCGCCAAGCCAGGGAACTGAAGTTTTCGGCCAAGTCCACGGCGCACCGCGTCCCTTGCAGTGCCTGGGCCACGACACGGGCGGCAGCCGTGTCTGGCAGAGTCAGACGCGCCTCGCCGCGCAGGCTGACCGAGCCATCAGATTGCGCCTGTGCCGGAAACCACACGACAGCGGGAACGATGTCCCCGCGTGGCAAGTGTGAGCGAACTATTTCCACCTGTTCGATCCCATTCTGCAAAACACACACAACGGTTTGCGGCCCGACCAGCGCGGCCAGCCAGTCTGCCGCCGCCTCAATCTGTGTGGCTTTGACTGCCAGAAACACAAGATCAGCCGTGTGAGTGATCTGCTTCTGGCTCGTCCGAACCGGGCCGGGCACGGTAATGGAGCGGCCATCTTCCAGCAGCGTCAGGTGATCGCGGGGAGTCCTTCCACACAGCAAGGGCGTTCGGCCCACCTCATGCAGCATTGCCGCGACCGTGGCGCCGATCGCGCCGGGCCCCACGACAGCGACAGCAGTATTGATTTCAGTGTTCATGAAAGCGGATTCCTTTAACGGCATCTGCGCATGGGCCTGTTGTGCTACTTTCTCGGCGAACGTAATATATTACACATGAATAAAGATATTGGTAATGGAATTACAGAGGGCGAGCGACAATTGCAGCAATGGATCGGCAGCATTCAAGCGCGAAGTGGCGACCTCGCCGCGAGCGAGGCGAAGGTTGTCGATCTGCTGCTCACCGACCCTTTGTTCGTTGGGGCCAGCACGACCGCCCAGGTTGCTGCCCGGGCCGGCGTTTCACCGCCAACGGTGATCCGCGCGGCGCGTGCGCTTGGGTTCAGCGGCTTTCCCGAACTGAAGATCGAAATTGCCCGTGCTCGCGGTACAGCCCGGTTCTTCGCTCCGCCCGAAGTGCTCAGCGCGGATGCAACGTCGGGCTCCGTGCTGGAAACCTCCATCCGTGCCGGTACCGATGCATTGACTGCGCTGGGCGGGGCTATCGAACTCTCTTCGCTTGACAAGGCCGTCGGCTTGATCAAAGACGCGCGGCAGGTCTTTGCGTTCGGTGCCGGTCCTTCCTCGACGGTGGCCGCCGATGCGGTCTTCCGTCTGCGCGCGGTCGGCGTGATGACCGTGGGCGTTCCGGATCACTTGTCGGCCATGATCGCAGCGCGGCTCATGGGCTCAGGCGATGTCTTCATCGCGGTTAGTTCGACTGGTCGCACGTCATCGACGCTTGCTGTCGCCGACGCAGCGTCATCGGCCGGTGCCTCGCTGATTGCCATCACCAACCAGTACGACACGCCTCTGGCAACTCTCGCGGACGTCGCACTTGTCGTCGGCGGCGCGCCGCTACCGGCACAGATGGCCGCTGCGGGAAGTCGGTTGGCGCACCTCGTCGTTCTTGACGCGCTGGTCGCCACTCTCGCGCTGTGCGATCCAGATCGCAGCCGCTTGGCGGAGCGGGCAGGCATTGATCTGCCTGACATTTCCTGATCCCCTGATGCAGCCCGACACCATTGCCGTGGTTCTTGCCGCAGCGGTAGCGCATGCGGTGTGGAACCTGGCGTCGAAGTACAAACGGGGAAACACCTTGCTGTTCGTCTGGGCCTACAGCTGCGCTTCGACGCTGTTGTGGATCCCTATCGCGGTCGGTCTCATGGTGCAAGGGCAGCAGACGATGGATGGGCAGCTGGCGGTGGCAGCGGCTGTTTCGGCGGCATTGCACATCGCGTACTCGCTGACCTTGCAGGCTGGCTACGATCGCGCCGACCTTGGGGTGGTTTATCCGATCGCTCGTGGCACGGGGCCGGTGCTGACGATGCTGTTCGCGATTCTCGTTCTGGGCGAGCGGCTAAACATCGTCGCGTTGTTCGGAGCACTCCTGGTCGTCTCAGGCGTGCTTGTCGTCACAGGCAACCCGCTGCGAAGCGGCAGTCGCCGCCCACTCCAAGGGATGCTTTGGGGGGCCACCACTGGTGCCACCATCGCCAGCTATACCATCTGGGACAGCTACGCGGTCACGTCGCTGCATGTCGCGCCAGTGAGCTACTACGCGGGAACTCTTCTGCTGCAAAGCCTGACTCTGACACCGGGCGCACTGCGGCAGCGACAACACATCCCCGCAGCACTTCGTACTAATGCCGTGCCTATTCTAATCGTGGCCATCTTCTCCCCACTGGCCTACATCCTGGTGTTGAATGCCATGCTGGCGGCACCCCTTGCGCTTGTCGCCCCCTTGCGCGAGTCGTCCATCATCATCGGTTCCCTCTTCGCGTATCTGCTCTTTCGTGAGGCCCATCTCGCGCGCCGTATCGTGGGTGCCGTGGGCGTGCTGATCGGAATCGCGGCGATCAGTCTGTGATGCTTTTAGCCACATTGGTGCGCATTTATCAGTTGATTCAGCACTGAATGCAAGCTTGCTGATGAGTGCTTCATTCGCCATTCGAAAGAGCCTATGATTGCATACAGGTAAATCATAGGAGGGCCAACCATGTCGCGCCCCGATCTCAATCTCCTGCTTGCGCTGGACGCGCTGCTCGACGAAGGCAGCGTCATCGGCGCCGCGCGCCGCATGCACTTGAGCGCACCCGCGATGAGCCGCACCTTGAGCCGTATCCGGGAGGCCTTGGGCGATCCGGTGTTCGTCCAGGTAGGCCGGAAGCTCATGCCTACGCCCAAGGCACTGGCGATGCGTGAGCAGGTTCGTCTCGCCGTCGAGCAGGCTTCGCAGGTGTTCGCTTCAGATGCCGAGATTGATCTGAAATCGCTGGATCGGCGTTTCAACGTCCGCGCCACCGATGAGTTCGTGAGCATCCATCTGGGTCATCTCCTGGATGCGATGGCGCGTGAGATGCCTCGAGCGATGCTGCGCTTTTCGCCAGAGGAAGACGACGTGGACGATGAGGCGCTGCGCAGCGGTCGCATCGACCTCTTCATCAGCGCATCGCGCAAGCTGGGACCGGAGATTCGCGTGCAGTCCCTATTCACAACCACGTTCGTGGGCGTCGCGCGCGCCAACCATCCGATTTTCGACGACGAGATCACGCCCGAGCGCCTCACGCGCTGGGAGCACATCAACGTTTCGCGGCGCAGCAAGGCCGTCGGGCCGGTCGATGCCGCGCTGGAGGCGCAGGGGCTGCGTCGACACGTCGCCTTGGTACTGCCCAATCCGTACACGGCACTGTTCGCATTGCAAGATTCGGATCTGCTGTTGCCGTTGCCCCAGCATCTGGCCAATACCGCGCTGTCCGCGGGCCTGCGTATTCGCGTGTTCGACTTGCCGACACCGCTGGAAACCGTGCTGCTGACACAAGCCTGGCACCCGCGTCTGGAGGGCGACCCGGCCCATCAATGGCTGCGACAGACCATCCATACGCTCTGCAATGAGAGCCAAGCGCAAGCGGCCATGCGCGCCAAGCCCTAACTAGGCGACTGGCTCTATGAATGCGTTTTACGCAATCATATGAATGCGATAAATTCACTTTTCGTAATGATCGACCCTGCCTACAGTGATGCGTATTGATCACTGTAGAAGGGTTGCATCGTGCATTTGGCGAACGTACCTGACACGGATTCAGGCGTCTCCTTACGCCTATCCCGGTTGCGGGAGCGGTTGGCGCGTGGCCTGCCTTATCTCGACCTGAGCACCCCACGCGCGACCTATGTGATGCGGTCGATCCTGGCCGCCTGCTTGGCCTTGGTGGCGGCCTATCTACTGGAACTGCACGCGCCCTATGCGGCGGCGTCCAGCGTGCTGCTGGTCATCAACCCCGTCCAGGGCGGCGTGATCGGCAAGGGGGTGTGGCGGGTGCTGGGCACGTTGGTAGGCATGTTGGCGGCCTTCGTGCTGATGAGCGCCTTTGGCCAAATGCCCTGGCTGTTCCTGCTCGGTTTCGGCCTGTGGCTGGGGGTGTGCGTGGTGGGCATGACCCTGCTGCGTCATTTCCGAGCCTATGGTGCCACGCTGGCAGGCTATACCGTGGGCCTGGCGGCCTACGGCGCCATGCAGCATCCGGAACGCACCTTCGACCAGGTAATGGGACGCGGGGCATCCGTGATGATTGGCGTGGTCTGCCTGGCGCTGGTCTCGGCCCTTTTCAGCAGCCGCAGCGTGCACAGCCGCCTGGCCTCGCTGCTCGACCGCCTTGCGGCCGCCACGGCGGGCATGCTTGCGACGCATCACCAGGCCATTCAAGGAAGCGGCGGACCCGATGCCAAGCCGCTCGATGCCGGACGGCGCTCCCTCATCACCGAGGTCTACGGCGTGGACGATCTGCTGGCGCTGGGCAAGGCCGAATCCGCCGACCTGGCCCATCGTGCCGGCACGGTACGGCACACCATGGTCTCGCTGTTTTCCGCTCTGGTGGGCGGTGCGCCGCCCCTGCACGGACACAGCGCCAGCCTCGCTGTACTGAGCGCGTTGCAACCAGACTGGGAAAAGGTATGGCGGGAGGTGGGCCAGTCGCTAGGGCAGGAACCCGGCCAGGCCGAAAGAGCACATGCCATCCAGCTTTTGACCGATCTGCGCACCCGGCTGAGGGACGCGCTCACGGTCACCTCGCTCGACGACGCCGCCGAGCAAGCCACACTGATGATCGCGGGCGACCGCCTGGTCGAGCAACTCGAGGATTACTTGCAAGCCCTCGAAGGCATCGAACGTTTCCACCAACCCAGGCCGACGCCGGCTCGCGTGTCCGTGCCGTTTCACCGCGACACCGCGGCAGCCCTCCAGAATGGCGTGCGCGCACTGTTGACCGTGCTGATGGGCGGCGCCTTCTGGATCGCCACCGGTTGGACGGAAGGCAACATGATGCTGGCGGGGTTGGCGGCCGCCTGCGCGCTGCTGTCCACCGCACCCAATCCCGCGCTGGGTGCGGTCGAGTTCATCAAGGGCACGGTGGCTGCAGTGGTGATGGCTTTCCTGTGCACCTTCATCGTGCTGCCGCACGTCTCGGGCCTGCCGCTGCTGCTGGTGACCCTGAGCCTGTTCTGGCTGCCCGGCGTGCTTGCCACCACGATGCCACGCTATGCCTTGGCCGGCGTGGCTTATCTGGTGGCGTTCACGACACTCGCGGCGGCGGACAACCCGATGCGCTACGACTTTGCAGTGTTCCTCAATGGGGCTGTGGCCTGGATCCTGGCGACGTGTTTCACGCTGTTGGGCTTCAGGATCGTGCTGCCGCGCAACGGGGGGCGTGATGTCACGCGCTTGCGCCTGCGAATCCGCGATTCGGCGCTGGGCACCTTACGCGGGGAGCCGACGGATGCGCCGGCTTGGCAATGGCGTCAGCAGCACCGCATCGCGCAACTAGGCGCCTTGCTCAAAGCGCAGCCGCAGGCGATGGATCGTGCCATTGCCCAGGCACTGACCAGTCTGCACCTGGGCCGAGAGGTGCTACGCCTTCGCCGCTGGCTGCGCCAAGCCTCTCCAGACGCCGAATGGCCGCATGTGGTGGAGCGCTCGCTGCGCTACATGCGTCAACGGGCCGGTGATCCCGTGAGCGCCGCTCGTCATGCCCGCCGTGCGGCGACGTCTCTTGCGCGTTTGCCGGTGCGATCCAGAGCCGCGATGGATGAAATGAGGTGCGTGACGGCCGTGCTGTTCGACATCGCCGCGCTGCTGGAGCGTCATGCGAACGGCGTTCCGTCCCCCTCTGGAGGCCAAGCCCATGCTCAGTGAGTTCTCGTTCGCCAGCATCTACCTGCCGCCGTTCTTTGCCTACGCCTGCTTGGCGCTGCCGATCTATCTGGGCCTTCGCTTTGTGTTCGCACGCAGCGGCGTGCTGCGCTGGGTCTGGCATCCGGGCCTGTTCGAGTTCGCCATTTCCCTTTGCCTTGTTTCCCTGTTGGTGCTTTATGTCTGAACGCTCAATTTCCACCCAGCGCCTGCTGCGGGCAGGACTCACCCTCGTGGTGGTGGTTGCCGCCGGCTTTCTGGTCAGTGCGCTGTGGCGCGCCTACGTCGTCGCCCCCTGGACCCGCGATGGCCGTGTCAGCGCGCAGATCGTGCGCATCGCCCCCGAGGTGTCAGGCACCGTCGCCGAGGTCTCGGTCGCGGACGACCAATACGTCAAACGCGGCGAGGTGCTCTATCGCATCGACAATGCCAGCTTCGCGCTGGCATTGGCCCAGGCCGAGGCGCAGCTGGCGGCGGCCAAGGTGTCCTTGCGCCAGAAGACTGAGGAGGCGCGCCGCCGCCGGGGTATGGAAAGCCTGGTGCCCGCCGAGGACATCCAGCGAGCGAATCAGGCCGTGGCCATCGCCCAGGCCGAACTGGGCGGTGCGCGGGTCACCGTGGACAGGGCGAAGCTGGATCTGGCGCGCACCGAACTGCGTGCGCCAACCGATGGCTACGTCACGCGCCTGCGCTTGAACAAGGGCGACTACGCCGTGGCGGGCCAGCCGAACCTGGCCCTGATCGACGCCCATAGCTTCTGGATTACCGGCTATTTCGAGGAAACCAAACTGCGCGGCATCAAGCCCGGCGCGGCGGCGCAAATCCGCCTGATGGGCTTCGACCAAGTGTTGCCAGGACGGGTGGCCAGCATCGGGCGCGGCATCACCGATAGCAACCAGCAGGCCGACGCGCAGGGCCTGCCGAGCGTGGAGCCCAGCTTCAGTTGGGTCCGGCTGGCGCAGCGCATTCCCGTGCGTGTCGAGTTCGATCATGTTCCGCACGAGGTCGTGCTGGCCGCCGGCATGACCGGCAGCATCGAGGTCACGCCTTCGGCAGGCACGCCGGTGCCGCAGGGCCGGCTGATTTCGCTGCTACACCGCTGGATGTGAGGATAAAGCCATGCATACACCCATCCCCTGCACACAGCCGCGCCTTCGGCAGGCAATGCTGGCCTCACTGCTGGCCGCCCTGGCCGGCTGCACCACCGTGGGCCCGGACTACCGCACGCCGACGCTGGATGTGCCCGCGCACTGGATCGAGGCCGACGTCACCATGTCCGATGGCGACTACGATGGCCTGCGCACCTGGTGGCGCGCCTTCGAGGATCCCTTGCTCGACCGCCTGATCGATCAGACCCTGACACATAACCAGGACCTGGATATTGCGTTGGCGCGCCTGCGCCAGGCACGCGCCGAACGCGTGCAGATCGCCTCGGGCGCCATGCCCGAAGTCTCGGTCGGCGCCGGCGGCGAGGCCGTGCGCGGCAGCAAGGCACTCAGCGCGCAGTCTGGCGGGAAGGCACGAACTTGGCACCTGGGATTCGATGCCAGTTGGGAGCTGGACCTATTCGGTGGCACGCGCCGCGCGGTCGAGGCCGCCGACGCTGGTATCCAGGCGCTGGCTGAGGATCATCGCGCGCTGCAAGTGAGCCTGGTGGCCGAACTGGTGTCCGATTACGCTGGGCTGCGCGCCGCGCAACTGCGCTTGGCCATCGCGCAAAACAACATCCACACGCTGACCGAAGCCGAGCGCTTGGCAGAACGGGCGCACCTCAGCGGCCTGGGTACGCTGGCCGACGTCACCCAGGCCCGCGCCGAGCGCGAAATGGCCGAGGCGCAACCGCCTTTGCTGGAAGCGGACATCGCCCGTTTCAGCCATGCCATCGGTGTGCTGGCGGGCGGGTTTCCCGGGGATTGGCATGCCGACCTCGCAACGCCCGCGCCAGCTTTGCCCATGCCGGCCGACTTGCCACTGTCACTGCCTTCAGACGTTATTCGCCAACGCCCCGACCTGCGTGCGGACGAACGACGCCTGGCCGCCGCCACCGCGCAGATCGGCGTGGCCGAGGCCGCACGCTTTCCCACGTTCCGCATTCCCCTGGGGATCGGCACCACCGTCAGCGTCATCCACGACCTGTTCTCGGACGCCAGCCTGGCGTGGTCGGCGGCGATGCAGGGCAGTCAGTCCCTCTACGATGCCGGCCGCGCGAGGGCAGGCGTGACTGCGACGCAGGCCAACGCCGACGCCGTGCGGCGCGTCTACGAGCGGGACGTGCGTTCAGCCCTGCGCGATGTGGAAGACGCCTTGACTGCATGGACCAGCGAACGCCAACGGCAAGCCGCGTTGCAGAAGGCTGTGGCCGATAGCCAACAAGCCCTGGAACAGGCCACCCAACTCTACGCGCGTGGGTTGAGTGCCTACCTACCGGTGCTGGTGGCGCAGCGCAGCCTGAACCAGGCACGCGATGCGCTGGCTCTCAGCCAACTGGCACAGTTGCAAGGAGGCATTGGCTTGTACAAGGCACTGGGCGCGGGATGGTCGGACACGGCATTGCTCTCTCATTCCGACCATCGCGCCGCCGCGGAAACAGCGACGACGCAATGAAGCTTTGAGGAAGAGGAGGCACTGAATGGAGCTGCGTCATCTTCGCTGTTTCCTGGCCGTTGCTGAAGAACTCCATTTCGCCCGTGCGGCGGAGAAGCTGCACATTGAGCAATCGCCGCTGTCGCGCGCCATCAAGGAACTGGAAGAAGAACTTGGTGTGGTGCTGTTCGCACGCACCACGCGCAGCACACGCCTGACCCGTGCGGGCAAGCTATTCTTTGAGCATGTGCCGCGTGTCTTCTCTGCGTTGCAGCAAGCGCGCGACAGCGTGAAGGCGGCCGCCAACGGTTTCCACAGCCAATTGCGCATTGCACTATCCGACGGTATGACGCCCTCGCGTCTGCCGGCCTTGTTGGCACTGTGTCGGCAGGAAGAACCTGAGGTTGAAATCCGCTTCTTCGAGGTGCCGCTGTCGCAACAGATCAAAGGGCTGCACGGCGACCTGTACGACGTGGGCTTTGCGCGCGCTGATGAGGTCGGTGATGGCCTCATTGCCGAGCCGGTATGGAGTGATCCGCTGATGGTGGCCGTGCCGGCACGGCATCCCCTGCTGGCACACAAACGCATTCCCTTGGAAGAACTGCTGCGCTATCCGCTGGTGCTCTGCGATCCGCAAGCGTGCGAAGGCCACGCACGGCAGGTTGATCGCGTGCTGCGCCGCGTGGATATGGAACCGCTGGTGGCCGAACGGGTGGCGTCCTGCGAACTGATGATGGCGCTGGTGTCTGCAGGCATCGCCTTGGGGCTAACGGGCTGCGCGCACATCTTGGCAAGCCAGGAACCTGGGGTGGTGGCGCGGCCGCTGACGGGCCGCTCGCCGCTGCTGACGACTTACTTGCTGCGTCCGGAAGGCGCGCCCTCGGAAATGCTCGCCCGCTTCATCGACCGCGTGCAAGCCATCGAATCGCCCGAAGGTAGCAGGCCCACGCCGGGTCTTGATGCCGACTCCCTGGAGGAACCTGCATAATGAAGAAATCCATTTCACTCCTGCTGGCCGTAGCATTGACTGCCTGCGACCAATCGGAAACGCCCAAGCAGGCCGAGGTGCCGACCGTTGCGGGACTGGCATCCAATCCCGAGCGGCTGAAAGAACTACGCCAACAGTGCAAGACCGATCGCGCCAGGCTTGGTGACGTGCTGTGTAATCGAGTCGCCGAAGCCACGCATGAGCGGTTCTATGGCGATGGCAACACCCCGTACACGCCGCCGAAGGAACCGCCCAAGTTCTGATCGACGGCATGGGGTTCATTCTGATGCTGTGGTGGCCGATGATCGAACAGCGGTTGGGACAACCACTCGCCGCGACTGTGCACGATGGCGGTGTGTCGTGGGAGATCGGGCGGCAACGTAGCCCGTCTATCTGATAACAATAGAGAACGGATACTTCCTACGAGTCGACCATTGTTCCCGTCATCGCTTCGTCGAGCAGCCATTGAGCAAACGCTTGTATTGGCTCTCTGCTCAATCCGATGGGCTCGGGGAGGATGAGGCAGAAGGTTTTGGAAATGGTTTTCCCCTCCGGCCATGGGGCGACCAGACTTCCTAGCGCAAGTTCGGTTTCAACGTAGAGGCGCGGTACTAGCGCAACACCGAGGCCGGCCAATGCGGCTTCTATCAACATTCCATGAAGGTCATAGCGCGCACCAATGGCAGGATTGGTCAGCGGGGTTCCCGTCTCCTGGGCGTAGTGTTGCCAAGCTTCAGGGTTCTGTCGTCGGTGCAGGCGCGGTAATTCGTCCAGGGCTCTTGTTCGTTTGCGTCCTGTCAGAAGGCCAGGATGGCAAACCGGAACCAGCACTTCATGCAAAAGGGGGTGAGTCCGCATGCCCGTCCACGCTGGGTGCTCGAAATGGATGGCAGCATCGAATCCGCTCCCTGCCAGGACGAAGGGTTCCATGCGCTCGGCAAGATGCACCGTGACGTTCGGATGCTTCTGCTGGAATCTTGACAAGCGAGGAATGAGCCATCGCATCGCGAACGTCGGGATGGTGGCAATGTCAAGGCTCGCGCCATCGCTCGGCTGCCCCATCAAGTACTGGCTGTCCCGATCCAGGCGGTCAAGCGATTCGCGGACCTGGGCCGCGTAACGCTCTCCGTTGGGCAGGAGGCGCACACGATTGCCGACCCGCTCGAACAGCGTGACCCCGAGGAAGGCTTCCAGCCTGCCAATCTGGCGACTGATGGCTCCTTCAGTCAGAGACAGTTCCTCTGCCGCGCGCGCGAAGCTGCCGTGGCGCGCAGCCACTTCGAATGCCATCAGTGCCGTGCTGCTGGGGATCTTCCTTCGCATGAGCGTTCCTGGTACTGGAGCTAGTGATCGGTATAGCTTGATTTTTTATCACTGAAGCATACCGAAAAATCGTTTTATTCGCCGATATCCGGGACATACCATGATGGAACATCAACAAAGAGGGCCGGATGCACAAGAAGTCCGGTAGCGAGTGATACATGATCTATACCGTCGAATGCAGCTTTGCCAACCCAGCCAGCGAAGCGGAGTGGAATAATTTCTACAGCCTGGAAAAGCTGCCCGCGCTCATTTCAGTGAGCGGATTCCATACTTCGCAACGCTTCAAGGCGTTGAGCCCTGGCTGCCCCGTCTACCTGGCCATGCACTCGATCGACGGTCTGGCCGTGCTTGAGGGCGTTGAGTACCGCCAGAAGGGTGGCGGCAATTTCGCTCGTTGGCAGCAGCACATCACCGATTGGCACCGCAATCTTTATGGCGGCCTTGAACGCGCGCCTGCCATCGGTGAAGGAGACCATCTGATCGTGAGCGCAGTCGGTCCCGAGCCGCTCATCGAGATGGGGCTCAAGCCTGATCTGATGCGGGCCGTCGCTTTGGAGAAATTTCCTGAAAACAGGTGGCTCGCGAAGCTGGATAGCTCCATCAGTCTCAGTGTGGAAACCCTTCCGAAGGACGTGCACCTCTATGCCCCGATGACCGCGCAATTGACGAGTGGCAATGACGCAGTGCCCCAGACGCAGGGACAGAACCGACATGCCTAACCTGACGATCTTCATCCAGGCGGAAAAAATGCCGCCCGAAGCGAATCTGGCGGAACTCACCGAACGATGCACTCGGCTTTGCACGGACGTCCTCCAGGCTGCGCTGGACAACGTGCACGTCATCTATGTCTCTGCTCGCCAGGGGCGCGGGCATCCTGCTTACGCGGAAATCAAGTACCGCCTCGAACCGCTCAGAACGCCATCGGTCATGGACGCCTTCATGGCGCGACTGGATGAGGCCATAAAGCGCCATACGGGGCTAACGGCGCGCATCCGTTGCTTCGGCTATCCGGCCCCTGCCATCTACGCGCGGAACTGATGACGCACAAGGAGCGCCGCAATGAACAAAATGAAATTTCCAGGCCAACAGATCGGCGAGTTTTCGATCACGGCTATCAGTGACGGATACCTTTCCGCAAGTCTAGATCTTCTCTCCAATATCGGTCCTATGGAGGCGTCCAAGTTGCAGCAGGACGCAGGCGTGAGCGACCCATCCTCGATCCACATCAACTGTTACCTAGTGCGCGGAAGGGGCCGCACGATTCTCATCGACGCGGGGGCTGGCGGCTTCAAGCAATGGGGCGGCAAGTTGAAGGCAAATCTCACGCTCGCTGGGGTGCAGCCCGCCGACATTGACACCATTCTTCTGACCCATGCACATCCCGACCATGTTGGGGGGCTGCTTGACTCGTCAGGGGAAGCAGCCTTTCCCGATGCAGAGTTGTTGGTCCACCAGCATGAGGTCTCTTTCTGGGAGGACGATAGCAATCTCAGCCGAGCGAGTGAGCGCGCTCGCGGAAACTTTCTGTTTGCCCGGAAGGTGTTCGATCAGTATCGGGAGAAGACGCGCACGTTTGTTGATAGCGAAGTTCTCCCTGGTATCAGTGCGATGCCCCTTCTGGGACATACCGCAGGTCATTCCGGTTATCGCATCGAATCCCATGATCGTAGTCTGCTGGTTTGGGGGGATATCGTTCATTTCCCCCAGATCCAGATTGCTCGTCCCGGCGTGTCCATTGCATTCGACCAAGATCCGATTCTCTCCGCCGAAACACGATCCAAACTGTTGGATGTTGTTAGCTCGGACAAACTTCTGATCGCTGGGATGCACCTGGGCGAACTCGGATTTGCGCACATTAAGCGCAAAGGTATGGGCTACGAGATTTTCTACGAAGCTTAGCGGCCGATAGTGATGCCTGGGATTAGCCAGCAGTGTGTAATGAGATCAATGATCCCACGGTGCTTGCTGCCAGCGATCAAACAGAAAGTCGCTGAACGCCGTCAGCCGGCGCGGCACGGGTTCACGCCGTGCCCGCACAATGCTGATCTTCGAGGACGTGGCTTCCCAGTCCGGCAGCACGCGCACCAGCCGCCCGTCGTGCAGTTCCTCGTGAATGTCCCAGGTCTCGCGCAGCGAGATGCCCAGCCCGGCCACGCACCACGCATGCAGCACGTCGCCGTTGTCGCTGCACAGCGTACCGCTGACCGCGACAGGCTTCTCCCGGCGGCCCTTGCGCAGCGGCCAGGTGCTTTGTAGCAACCCCGGATAGGCGAACACCAGGCAGTTGTGCCGTTCCAGTTCTTCCGGCTGCGCGGGACTGCCATGCGCTTTGAGGTAGGCGGGAGACGCCGCCAGGATGCGCCGGTTGTCGGCCACGCGCCGAGCCACCAAACGCGAATCGGCCAACTCTCCCATGCGGATCGCCAGGTCGAGGTCGCCGCTATACAGATCCTGTACCTGATCGGACAGGCGCAGGTCGAAACCGACCCTGGGATGCAGGCGGCAGAAATCGTGGATCGCCGGGGCCACGAACTTGCGCCCGAACGGCGTGGGCGCAGTCAGGCGGATGGTGCCGCTCAGTTCCTGGCTGCCGCCGGTCGCCAGTTCCTGCACTTCTTCAAGCACCGCCAGGGCGACCCGCGCCCGTTCGGCGATGGCGCGGCCTTCGCCGGTGATGCGCAGGTTGCGGGTGTTGCGCTCGAACAGCGTGGTGCCCAAGGCCTGCTCCAGCCGGGCGATCTGCTTGCTGACCGTCTTGGGTGCGAGGTGCAGGTCGCGTGCGGCGGCGGAAAAGCTTTGCCGCTCCACCACATGCACGAACACCGCCAGGTCATCGAGGTTGCGCAGGGCCATTTGGGTCATTCCGGGGAAAGTGTTTGTCTATTTTGGTCATTTAAAGGATATACCGGATTCACCAGAATGAGGTTCCTTACTTCGCATGCCGCAACGCGCACGCCTCCGCCGGAGGCGCTCGGCGGTGTGCTCGACTCGCTTGCAGGAGCCTCCGATGACCCAACGCATTCTTTTCGTCTTGACCAGCCACGACCGCAAGGGACCGGCCGGCGCCGCCGACGCCGCGCCCAGCGGTTTCTATCTGTCCGAGGTCACGCATCCGCATCGGGTGCTGGCCGATGCCGGCTATGCCGTCGACTTCGTCAGTCCCAAGGGCGGCAAGACGCACGTCGATGGACTCGACCTGGACGATCCGATCAATGCCGCGTTCTGGAACGATGCGGCGCTGCGCGGTGCCACCGAGAACACCTTGGCACCCGCGCAGGTCGATTCCGATGCCTACGTCGCGATCTTCTACGCCGGCGGCCACGCGACGATGTGGGACTTCCCCGACAACGCCGAACTATCGGCCATCGCGGCGCGTATCTACGAGCGTGGCGGCGTGGTCGCTGCGGTCTGCCACGGCCCGGCCGGGCTGGTGAACCTCAAGCTGTCCGAGGGCCGCTATCTGGTCGCGGGCCACGACGTGTCGGCCTTCACCAACGAGGAGGAGCGCGCGGTCGGCATGTACGACACGGTGCCGTTCCTGCTGGCCGATACTCTGCAGGAACGTGGTGCCCGGCATGTGCCCGCGCCGAACTTCCAGGCGCAGGTGGTCGTGAGCGAGCGGCTGGTGACGGGCCAGAACCCGGCTTCGGCCAAGGGTGTAGGCGAAGCGATGCTGCCGCTGCTGGTGGCAGCGTCCGTGGATCGGGCCTAAGCCATGAGAGAGCGCATGCCTTTCGTCATCTACGTCTTCGCGCTTTGCGCGTTTGCCCTGGGCTTTACCGAGTTCGTCACCATCGGGCTGGTGTCCACCATTTCCGCTCACCTGCATGCCAGCGTCGCGCAGGTCGGCACGGCGGTCACAGCTTATGCGCTGGGCGCTGTTATCGGTGCGCCGGGCCTGACGGCGCTCGCCACGCGCTGGCCGCGCAAGCGGCTGCTGCTGGTGGCGATGGGCCTGTTCACGCTGGGCAATGCGGTGGTCAGCCTGTCCGATGCACTGACGCCTATGTTGGTGGCCCGTTTCGCGTCGGGCCTGGGACATGGGGTATTTCTTGCCGTGGCCTCCAGCGTGGCAACCCAACTGGCGGGCCGGCATCGGGCCGGTGCGGCGGTGGCCGTGGTATTTGGCGGCTTGACTCTGGCCCTGGCCCTGGGCGTTCCGCTCGGCACCTACCTGGGCAGCGTGTTGAGCTGGCAGGTCATCTTCATGGCGGTAGCCGCGAGCGGCGCGATTGGCTTCCTCGGCTTACTGGCCTTGATGCCGACGGATCGGGACGACGCCTCAGTGCAGGCCAACGCGATGGATGGCCTGAAAGCGATGTTCAATCCGCGCCTGCTGGCTGGAGCCGGCATCACCGTGCTGGCGTATGCCGGGTCGTTCGCGCTCTACACCTACATTTCGCCGATCCTGCTGCAAGTGACGAACGTCAGCGAAAGCACGGCCAGCCTGTTGATGCTGGGCTATGGCGTGATGGCCGCCATTGGCAACATCTGGGGCGGACGCCTGACCGACCGCAAGGGTGCGGACTTCGCCGTGATGATCGTACTGGTCGGCCTGGCCGTGGTGCTGTTGGCGATTTGGGCATCGGCGCCGTCGTTGCCGTTGATGGTACTGCTGACGGGTCTGCTGGGTGCGTTGACCTATGCGGCGGTGCCAGCCTTGCAAGCACGGGTGATCGGACTGTCGCATATCCACGCGCCGCAAGCGCCAGCAGTGGCCGCAGGTCTGAACATCGCCGGCTTCAATGGTGGTATCGCGCTGGGTTCGCTGCTGGGGGGTGCCAGTCTGGAGATGATGGGCCTGACCAGTACCGCCTGGGTCGGTGCGGTGGCCGTGGGGCTGGGAATTGCCTGGATGCTCTGGCAGATGCGACGTCCCGCGTTCCTGGGCGCAAGACTTCATGGATAGGTGAATGATGGAGCTTCGGCATCTTCGCTGCTTCCTGGCCGTAGCCGAAGAACTCCATTTCGCCCGTGCGGCGGAGAAGCTGCACATTGAGCAATCGCCGCTGTCGCGAGCGGTCAAGGAACTGGAAGAAGAACTTGGTGTGGTGCTGTTCGCACGCACCACGCGCAGCACGCGCCTGACCCGTGCGGGCAAGCTGTTCTTTGAGCATGTGCCGCGAGTCTTCTCGGCCTTGCAGCAAGCGCGCGACAGCGTGAAGGCCGCAGCCAACGGCTTCCACAGTCAATTGCGCATTGCCCTGTCCGACGGCATGACGCCCTCGCGTCTGCCGGCTTTGCTGGCGCTCTGCCGGCAGGAAGAACCCGAGGTCGAAATCCGCTTCTTCGAGGTGCCGCTGGCGCAACAGATCAAGGGGTTGCATTACGACCTGTATGACGTGGGCTTTGCCCGCGCCGATGAAGTCGGCGATGGCATCGTCACCTTGCCCGTCTGGAACGATCCGATGATGGTGGCCGTTCCGGCACGGCATCCCCTGCTGGCCTACAAGCGCATTCCTTTGGAAGAACTGTTGCGCTATCCGCTGGTGCTATGCGATCCGCAGGCCTGCGAAGGCCATGCACGGCAAGTTGACCGTGTTCTGCGCCGCGTGGACATGGAGCCGCTGGTGGCTGAACGAGTGGCGTCTTGCGACCTGATGATGGCGTTGGTTTCCGCAGGCATCGCGCTCGGGTTGACGGGCTGCGCGCATATCCTGACCAGCCAGGAACCTGGCGTAGTGGCGCGGCCACTGACAGGCCGCTCGCCGCTGCTGACGACCTACTTGCTGCGTCCGGAAGGCGAGCCTTCGGAAATGCTCGCCCGCTTCATCGACCGCGTGCGAGCCATCGAATCACCTGAAGGCAGTAGACCCATGCCGGGGCTCGATGCCGACACCATGGAGGAACCCGAGCCATGAACAAGACCATCACTTTCCTGCTGGTCGCGGTACTGACCGCCTGCGGCCAACCGGAGACGCCCAAGCAAGCCGACGTGCCGACCGAGGAGGAATTAGCCGCCGATCCGGCACTGCTGAAGGTGCTGCGCCAGCAGTGCAAGACTGATCGCGCCAGGCTTGGCGACGTGCTGTGCAATCGAGTCGCCGAGGCTACGCGCAAGCGGTTCTACGGCGATGGCAAGACCCCATACACACCGCAGAAGGAGCCACCTAAGTTCTGATCGCGGTCGATTCAACAACATATTCCGTTTTCTCGCCATACACGCCGCAATGCGCCTGCGCTTGCGGCGTTTTTCTTTGGCTCGACGCAGCGCTAATTCTTCCTCTTTTCTAGACCTTTCTCCCGATAACGGTCTTTGACCGGCACCGACCCGGCACTGATCCTCGTGCTATGCGACACGTCCTTGTGCCGCGTGTGAACGAGGAATCAGCGCAGAGGAAATCGGAGGCCAGTCAATGCAAGCTCAGGGCGTGCTGTTCGGGCAGATAGCGGTTGTTTTCAGCATCGTGATCGCCGGTGTGTGGAGTGCAACCCAATGGACAGCCGCCGCTCTGGCCTACCAACTACGCCTTGGCTCGCCCTGGTTCGACTTCTTCGGTACGCCGGTCTATCACCCCTGGCGGCTGTTCGAGTGGTGGTTCTTCTTCGATGCCTACGCGCCGCATGTCTTCGACATAGGCGGCGCGATCGCAGGCGGCAGCGGTCTGGTCGCCGTGGTGGTCGCCATCGCCATGTCGGTATGGCGCTCGCGGCAATCGCGCCTGGTCACGACCTACGGCTCGGCACGCTGGGCCAACACCGCAGACATTCGCAAGGCCGGGCTGATGCAGTCTGCCGGCGTCTTTCTCGGCCTGCATGACGGACAGTACCTGCGCCATGAAGGCCCGGAACACGTCCTGACGTTCGCGCCCACGCGCTCGGGCAAAGGCGTGGGCCTGGTGGTGCCGACTTTGCTGTCCTGGCCTGCATCGGCAGTGATCCACGACATCAAGGGCGAGAACTGGCAGATCACTGCTGGCTGGCGCTCGCGTTTCTCGCATTGCCTGCTGTTCAACCCCACCGATCCGCAGTCGGCCGCGTACAACCCGCTGCTGGAAGTGCGGCGCGGCGCGCATGAAGTGCGCGACGTACAGAACATCGCCGACATTCTCGTTGACCCCGAAGGCGCGCTGGAGAAGCGCAATCACTGGGAGAAGACCAGCCATGCGCTGCTGGTCGGCGCCATCCTGCATGTGCTCTATGCGGGCGAGGACAAGACGCTGCGCGGCGTCGCCAACTTCCTGTCCGATCCGGCGTGCCCGTTCGAGCTGACGCTGCATCGGATGATGACGACGAAGCACCTGGGCGATGCACCGCACCCGGTTGTCGCATCCGCCGCGCGTGAAGTGCTCAACAAGTCGGACAACGAGCGGTCGGGCGTGCTCTCCACCGCGATGAGCTTCTTGGGCTTGTACCGCGACCCCACGGTGGCCGAGGTCACATCACGCTGCGACTGGCGCATCGCCGACCTGATTGGGTCCGAGCATCCCGTTTCGCTGTACCTGATGGTGCCACCTTCGGACATCAGCCGCACCAAGCCGTTGATCCGGCTCATCTTGAACCAGATCGGGCGACGCCTCACCGAATCGCTCGATGGTAGCGACGGCATCGAGCGCCGCCACAAGCTGTTGCTGATGCTCGATGAGTTTCCGGCGCTGGGCCGGCTCGACTTCTTCGAGACGGCGCTCGCCTTCATGGCCGGCTACGGCATCCGCAGTTTCCTCATCGCGCAGTCGCTCAACCAGATCGACAAAGCCTACGGCCAGAACCATTCGATTCTGGACAACTGCCATGTGCGGGTGACCTTCGCCACCAACGACGAACGCACCGCCAAACGCATTTCAGAGACCTTGGGTACGGCGACCGAACTGCGCGCGCAGCGCAACTACGCCGGCCACCGGCTTGCGCCGTGGCTCGGGCATCTGATGGTGTCGCGACAGGAGACGGCCCGGCCGCTGCTGACGCCGGGCGAGGTGATGCAACTCCCGCCCGATGAATCCGTGGTGATGGTGTCCAGCGTCGCGCCGATCAAGGCGAAGAAGCTGCGCTACTACGCCGACGCCAATTTCAAGCAGCGCGTGCTGCCACCGCCCGCGCTGGCGGCTGGGCAGTACGCCGACGTGCCACCGGCCCGCGCCAACGATTGGAGTGGCCTGGCGATCCCCGTCGTGCCCGCCGCATCAGCCACGGCATCCGCCTATGAGCTGGGCGGCACCGATGACGGCGGCCCGCGCCGCCAACCCGAACTCTCCGAATCCGTCGCTTACGACCCCGAGCTGGATGCGCCCGATGACCTGGCTCTGCTCGATGACGACGACCTGCCGCTGCCGCTCCCAGGCCAGCTTGACCCGGCCATGCAGCGCACGGCGCGGCTGGCCTCCCTCGACCCCAACGACGGAATCGACCTATGAGCCAATACCGCCTCAATCTTTTTATCCAACACGAGCACGCCAAGCGGCTGGAAGAGCTCGCCGCCAAGAAAGGCGTCTCGAAATCCAGCATCGTCGCGGCGGCGCTCGCGTCTTGGCTGTCGCCTGACGCGGGCGACCAGCGCGAAGCCGCCATTGCCAAGCGCCTGGATCGCCTGTCGCGGCAGGCCGAACGCCTGGAGCGCGACCAGAACATCCAGATCGAAACGCTGGCGCTGTTCATCCGCTACTTCCTGACCGTCAGCACGCCGGTGCCCGAGGCGCATCAGGACGCGGCCCGTGCCCAGGGCAAGGCGCGTTTCGAGCAGTTCATCGAACAGCTCGGCAGGCACCTGCTGCGCGGCCGCAGTCTGGTGCGCGACGTGGTGGAAGAACTGCACCCGGACACCGCGCGCATGGATGACGCGGCGGCGCTGGCCGAAGCCCATGAACGTGCTGCGGAGCGTGCCTCATGAGCGCTGTTCCACAGATCCCACCCGAACCACGCTCGTCGGCCACCACTTCACAGGATCGCCGCATCCAGATGCTGCGCACGGCAATGGGGCCGCTGATCGCCGCCGCGCTGGAAGACCCGGACGTGGTGGAAATCATGCTCAACCCTGATCGCACCCTGTGGGTCGATCGGCTGTCGTCGGGTCGCGCGCCGCTGGGTGTCGAACTGCCCGAAGCCGATGGCGAACGCATCATTCGCCTGGTGGCCGCCCACGTCGGTGCAGAGGTGCATCGCGGTCAGCCGCTCTTGACCGCTGAATTGCCCGAGACGGGCGAACGCTTCGAGGGCATCTTGCCGCCGGCAGCGCCGGGGCCGGCGTTCGCGCTGCGCAAGCGGGCCGTGAGCATCATCGGCCTGAATCGCTATGTGGCCGACGGCATCCTGACTGCCGGCCAGGCGGACTTCCTGCGCCGCGCCGTGCGCGAGCGCCAGAACATCCTGATCGCCGGCGGCACCAGCACTGGCAAGACCACGCTCGCCAACGCGCTGCTGGCCGAGATCGCCGCGACGGGCGACCGCGTGCTGGTGCTCGAAGACACCATCGAGCTGCAATGCGCCGCCCGCGACCATGTGCCGCTGCGCACGCGCGCGGGCGTGGTGTCGATGCAGGAGCTGGTGCGCGCCACGATGCGCCTGCGCCCCGACCGCGTGATCGTTGGCGAGGTGCGCGGCGGCGAGGCGCTTGATCTCATCAAGGTGTGGGGCACCGGCCACCCCGGCGGCATCGCCACGATTCACGCCGGTTCCGCCTTGGGCGCGCTGCTGCGCCTGGAGCAACTGATTCTCGAAGTGGCGGTGAATCCGCCGCGCGCGTTGATCGCCGAGGCCATCAACGTCGTCATCCACATCGCCGGGCGTGGCCGCAAGCGCCACGTCGAAAGCATCGCACGCGTCGTCGGTTTCGACGGCGCGGGCTATCGCATGGCGGATGCGCTGGAAACGCCGTTTCCCGAGCTGCCGCCAGTTCCTTCCCCGTCCCCTGAACCCTCTGGAGAACTGCCATGACGCAGATGCACATTCATGCTTTCCGCATTTCCGTAAATCCGGCTTCGGCCTTCGCACGCCTGCGGCGCCTGGCCGCGCCGGCGCAGCACGGCCTGCTGCTGGCCGCAGTCATGCTGATGACGGCTGGCACCGCGCAGGCCGCCGGTTCCTCGATGCCCTGGGAAGGGCCACTGACCTCCATCCTCGAATCCATCCAGGGGCCGGTGGCGCGCATCGTCGCGGTCATCATCATCATTTCCACCGGCCTGGCCCTGGCCTTCGGCGATACCAGCGGCGGCTTCCGCAAGCTGATCCAGATCGTGTTCGGCCTGTCCATCGCGTTCTCCGCGTCCTCGTTCTTCCTGTCGTTCTTCTCGTTCTCCGGCGGGGCCGTCGTATGAGCACCGCCGACGAAGGAGCGCCGGGCTTCGCGTCCGGCTTCGAGATCCCGCTGCATCGCTCGCTCACCGAACCGATCCTGCTCGGCGGTGCGCCGCGCACCGTGGCGATCGCCAACGGCACGCTGGCCGCCGCCGTCGGGCTGGGCCTGCAACTGTGGATTCCCGGTGTGGTGCTCTGGATCGTCGGCCATTCGCTGGCGGTGTGGGGCGCACGCGTCGATCCACAGTTCATGCAGGTCTTCGCCCGGCACATCAAGCACAAACCGCTGCTGGACGTATAGGGGACGCCGCCATGCTGAACCTTGCTGAATACCGCCAGCGCCCGGCCTTGCTTTCCGACTGGCTGCCGTGGGCCGGGCTGATCGCGCCGGGCGTCGTCTTGAACAAGGACGGCAGTTTCCAGCGCACGGCACGCTTTCGCGGGCCTGATCTGGACAGCGCCACGCAAGGCGAACTGATCGCCACATCGGCGCGTCTCAACAACGCGCTGCGCCGCCTGGGTTCGGGCTGGGCCCTGTTCATTGAGGCCGAGCGCCGACCGGCGGCGGACTACCCGCACTCCGACTTCCCCGAACCGCTGTCCTGGCTCGTGGACGAGGAACGCCGCGCCGCCTTCGAGGAATCAGGGCATCACTTCGAGAGCGGCTATCACCTGACGCTGGCTTACCTGCCGCCCGAGGAATCGCGCGCCCGCGCGGCCAAGTTGCTCTATGAGAACTCGCCTGGCGACGGCGTGGACTGGCGCGGCCGGCTCGATGCCTTCGTGGCGGAAACCGATCGTGTCTTCGACTTGCTCGATGGCGTGATGCCGGAAATCGCCTGGCTCGATGATGCCGAGACACTGACCTACCTGCACGCCACGGTGTCCACGCGGCGCTACCGAGTGGGCGTACCCGAGGTGCCGTTCCATATTGACGCGCTGCTGGCCGACTCCGCGCTGGTCGGCGGCCTCGCGCCGACGCTGGGTGACCAGCACCTGCGCGTGGTGTCGGTGCGGGGCTTTCCGACCTCGACCTGGCCGGGCCTGCTGGACGACCTCAACCGCCTGGGCTTTGCCTATCGCTGGAGCACGCGCTTTCTCTGCCTGGACAAAGCCGAAGCAGAAAAGGAACTCGGCCGCCTGCGCCGCCAATGGTTCGCCAAGCGCAAGAACGTCATCGCGCTGCTGCGCGAGACGATCTTTCAGCAGGAAAGTCCGCTGGTCGATACCGATGCCAGCAACAAGGCGGCCGACGCGGATGCCGCGATGCAGGAGCTGGGTGGCGATCAGGTCGCCTTCGGTCACTTCACCGCCACGGTGACGGTGCTCGACGCCGACCCGGCCGCGGCCGACGAGAAGCTGCGCATGGTGGAGCGCGTCATCCAGGGCCGGGGTTTCGTGACCATCCCTGAAACGCTGAACGCCGTGGATGCGTGGCTGTCGTCCATCCCCGGCAACGCTTACGCCAACGTGCGCCAGCCCATCGTCGCGACGCTGAACCTCGCGCACATGATGCCGCTGTCCGCCGTATGGGCCGGGCCGGAGAAGAACGACCACCTGGACGGCCCACCGCTGATCGTCACCCGCACCGATGGCGCCACGCCGTTTCGCCTGGTGACGCACATCGGCGACGTGGGGCACACGCTGGTCGCTGGCCCGACCGGTATGGGCAAGTCGGTGTTGCTTGCCATTCTGGTGCAGCAATTCCGCCGCTATCCCGGCTCGCGCGTGTTCGCCTTCGATATGGGCCGCTCGATGCGCGCCACCATCCTGGGCCTGGGCGGCGAGCTCTACGACCTGGGTGCCGATGGCGGCATTGCCTTCCAGCCGCTCGCGCGTATCGACCGGGAAAGCTATCGCTCCTGGGCCGCCGAATGGGTGGAAGGCCGCCTGCTGCATGAGGGCGTGACGGTCGGCCCGGACGAGAAGGCGGTCATCTGGTCGGCGCTGGGCAGCCTGGCCGGGGCGCCTGTTGAGCAGCGCACGTTGACCGGGCTCTCGGTATTACTGCAATCGAACGCGCTGCGGCAGGCACTCGCGCCCTACGTGCTTGGCGGCGCGCACGGCAACCTGCTGGACGCGGACACCGATCGTCTCGGCTTCGGTGACGTGCAGGGCTTCGAGATGGAAGAACTGATGCACAGCCCCGCCGCCGTTCAGGCGGTGCTGCGCTACCTGTTCGCCCGCTTCGATGAGCGTTTCGACGGTGCGCCCACGCTGCTGATTCTGGATGAGGCGTGGCTGTTCCTTGATGAGCCGTCTTTCGCCGCGCGCATTCGCCAATGGTTGAAGACGCTGCGCAAGAAAAACGTGTCGGTGATCTTCGCCACGCAGTCGCTCGCGGACATCAAAGATTCGAGCATCGCACCCGCGATCATCGAGAGCTGCCCGAGTCGGATTTTCTTACCCAACCCGCAGGCGACCGAACCGCAGATCCGCACGATCTACGAGGGCTTCGGCCTCAACAGCCGGCAAATCGAGATCGTCGCCACCGCCCAGCCCAAGCGCGATTACTACTACCAATCACGCCTCGGCAATCGCCTGTTCGACCTCGACCTGGGGCCGGTCGCGCTCGCCTTCGCGGGCGCATCCACACCGCAAGACCAACGCGACATGGACCGCGTGCTGACGCAGGCCGGCGTTCCCGGCTTCGCCGGTGCGTGGCTGCGCCATCGCGGCCTCGACTGGGCCGCCGACCTGCTGCCGTCCTCGCCGGCGGCGGCTTCTTTCCTCGCTTCTCAACCGCTGGAGGTTTCGCCATGAAGACCCGTGTGCTTTCCGCCTCGCTCGCCGCCGCGCTGGCCGGCTCGCTGATGCTCGCCCAGCCCGCGGCGGCGCTGACCTTCGTTGATCCCGTCAACTTGGTGCAGAACACGCTAACCGCCATCCGCACCCTTGAGCAGATCAACAACCAGATCAATCAACTGCAAAACGAGGCGCAGATGTTGATAAACCAGGCCCGCAATCTGGCGAGCCTCGATTTCAACATCGTCAACCGCCTGCGCTCCACGCTCGCCACCACCGAACGCCTGATCGCCGAGGCGCAGGGGCTGGCCTACGACGTTCAGAGCATGGATGCCACGTTTGCCCGTCTGTACCCGGAGCAGTACGCCGCGACCATCAGCGGCGACCGCATGGCGCAGGACGCCCGCGAACGCTGGAAGAACACGCTCGATGGCTTGCACACCGCGATGCGGATGCAGGCGCAGGTGTCGCAGAACCTGGCCCAAGACGAAAGCGCGCTGGCCGACCTCGTGAGCCAGAGCCAGTCGGCCACCGGCGCCTTGCAGGCGCAGCAGGCGACCAACCAGCTTCTGGCCTTGCAGGCCAAACAGTTCATCCAGTCCCAGCAGCTCCAGATCACACAAGACCGCGCCGCGTCGTTGGAACTGGCGCGGCAGGCGGCGGCCACCGAGCGCGCCCGCGAAGTGCGCCGGCGCTTCCTGGGCACCGGAACGCCGTACACGCCGCAGTCCATCAATTTCTACAACAACTGACGGAGGCGGCCATGCGATGCGCTCCCGTCTTGTCGGTTTCGCTGATGGCCCTGCTGCTGACCGCGTGCGGCCAGCAGCACACCGAGAGCCTGGCCGACGCCTTGACCACCGATCCCGTGCGGCTCAAGGCGTTGCGTGCGCAGTGCGCGGACGCCCGGCAGGCCGTGGGCGAAGACGACTGCCGCGCCGCCGCCGAAGCCTTCCGGCGGCGCTTCTTCTCCGGCCAGGCCGGGCCGGACGAATACCGGACGCTGGCCGAGCTGCCGCCGATTCCGGCGAGCTTCGATGAACCCGACGACCGCGACGAGACGGCGGCTTTGCCTGCCTTGGAGGACGCGCCATGAACGACGTGACCATCATCGACCGCTTCCTCGATACGTTCTCGCGCTACATCGACTCGGGCTTTGGGTTGTTGCAAGGCGAAGTGGCGTTCCTGACCGCCACGCTCATCGTCATCGACATGACCATCGCCGGCCTGTATTGGGCCATGAGCCACGCCACCGGTCAGGGCGAGGACGTGATCGCCAAGCTGCTGCGCAAGGTGCTCTACGTCGGTGCCTTCGCCTACATCATTGGCAACTTCAACTGGCTGGCCGGCATCGTGTTCCGCTCGTTCGCCGGGCTGGGCCTGACAGCCACCGGCTCGGCCATGACGATGGAGAACTTCCTACAACCGGGACGGCTGGCCAAGACCGGCATCGACGCCGGCGCGCCGATCCTCGACCAGATCGGCGACATGGCCGGATTCCCCGAAGTCTTCGTGAACCTCGATCCCATCGTGGTGATGTTTATCGCCTGGCTCACCGTCATCCTGTGTTTCTTCGTGCTGGCGATCCAGCTTTTCATGACGCTGATCGAGTTCAAGCTGACGACGCTGGCGGGCTTCGTGCTGGTGCCGTTCGCGCTTTGGAACAAGACCTCGTTTCTCGCCGAAAAGGTGCTCGGCAACGTGGTGTCGTCGGGCATCAAGGTCTTGGTGCTGGCCGTCATCGTCGGTATTGGTTCGGGCCTCTTCGCAGAGTTCCAGGTTCACCCCGCGGAACCCTCCATCGACCACGCCCTTGTCGTGATGCTGGCATCGCTCGCGCTGCTGGCGCTGGGCATCTATGGGCCCGGCATCGCTACCGGCCTGGTGTCCGGTGCGCCGCAGCTCGGCGCGGGTGCGATGGCCGGTGCCGCGGTCGGTGCTGCCGGCACGGCCGTTGCCATCGGTGCTGCCGCAACCGGTGTGGGCGGTGCGGTCGTGGCCGGGGCACGCATGGCACCGGCAGCCGCGAAGCTGGCCGGCGCCGGTGCGCGTGCCGCCGCCTCGACGGCCGGCAGCGCCCGTTCGGCGTTCCAGGCCGGTTCCGCCGCTGCAGGCGGCGGCGCCAAGGGCGCGATGGCCGGCTTGGGCAATGTCGCCAAGACCGTCGCGCAGGCTGCCGGCCGCAGCGCTGCATCCGGGGCTTCCGACGCTGCGCAGAAGATGACCGGCTCTTTCCGCGCTGGATGGAACGGCACAGAGGCCGGTGGTGGTGCTGCGTCCGGGGCTGCTGGCTCTGGCCAGGTGGCCGCAGGCGAAGCCACAGACAGCGCCGCCAACTCGCAGAAGCAAGAGCAGCCCGCCTGGGCCAAGCGGATGCACCGACGCCAGCAGATCACCCATGCCGCGACCACTGCCGCACATACGTTGCGCGGTGGCGATGGCGGCGGCTCCGGGCAAGGCCCGAGCCTGCGCGGCTCCGACGACTAAAGCGATTCACAAGGAGAACTGACCATGCGATTCAAACGACCGCAGGTGCGCTATGCCGATACGCCGCAGCCTGCCACCCCGTATCAAGCCGCCGCGCAGGTGTGGGACGAGCGTATCGGGTCGGCCCGCGTACAGGCCAGGAACTGGCGGCTGATGGCCTTCGGCTGCCTGGTGCTGGCCTTGCTGATGGCGGGCGGCCTGGTCTGGCGCTCGGCGCAGTCCATCGTGACGCCCTACGTCATCGAAGTCGATCAATCCGGCCAGGTGCGTACCGTGGGCGAGGCCGCCACGCCGTACCGGCCCGCCGATGCGCAGATCGCGCATCACCTGGCGCGCTTCGTGACGCTGGTGCGCTCCCTGTCCATCGACCCCATCGTGGTGCGGCAGAACTGGCTCGATGCCTACGACTACACCACCGACAAGGGCGCGGCCGTGCTCAACGACTACGCGAGCAAGAACGATCCGTTCGCCCGCGTCGGCCGCGAGTCGGTGACGGTGCAGATCATCAGTGTCACGCGCGCCAGCGATGCCTCGTTCAACGTCCGCTGGACGGAACAACGGTTCGTCAATGGCGCGCCCGCTGGCACCGAACGCTGGAACGCCGTCCTTTCTACCGTCCTGCAAACCCCGCGCACCGAACAGCGCCTGCGCAAGAACCCGCTGGGTATCTACGTCAATGGCCTGTCTTGGAGCCGCGAACTGGATTCTTCCGAAGGAGCCAAGCCATGAACCTGCCTTTCCGCTTTTACGCTTTCGTGCTGATGCTTGCGGCCCTGTCGGGCTGCGCTTCGCAAGGTAAGCCGCCGCCGTCAATCTCGCTCGATGAGCCGGTGCAGGCGCAGCCGTTGCCCGAACCGCCCAAGCCGGTCGAAGTCGTCGCCGTGCCCGAGCCGCTGGCGCTGCCGGCGCAGTTGAAGCCGCTGCCGGAGCTGGACGAGGCCGCGCCCGCGCCGGAGCCGGCCGACGAGAAGGCGCGCGTCTCGCGCGCCAATGCCGAAGCACGCATCGCGCCCACGCGCGAGGGCTACGTCAATGCGATCCAAGTGTGGCCGTACAGCGACGGCGCGTTGTATCAGGTCTATGCCGCGCCGGGGCGCGTCACCGTGGTTTCGCTCCAGCCTGGCGAGGAACTGGTGACGGTCGCCGCGGGTGATACCGTGCGCTGGATCGTCGGCGACACGTCCAGCGGCAGCGGCGAGGCGCTGCGCGTCAGCGTATTGGTCAAGCCCACCCGCTCGGGCCTGAAAACCAATCTGGTTATCACCACCAGCCGCAGGACCTACCTGCTGGAACTGACCTCGACCGAGAAGGCGTGGATGGCCTCTGTGTCCTGGGACTATCCGAAAGACCGGATGCTGGCCTTGCAGCGCCAGTCACAGGCCGCACAGACAGCCGCACCGGTCGATACCGGCCTGGCGTTGGAGAAGATCCGCTTCCGCTACGCGGTATCGGGTAGCAATCCGCCGTGGAAGCCGCAACGGGCCTTTGATGATGGCGAGAAGGTCTATATCCAGTTTCCGCCGGGTATCGCCCAAGGCGAACTGCCGCCGCTGTTCGTCATCGGCGCGCAGGGTGATGGTCAACTGGTCAACTACCGCTTCCGCTCGCCTTACTACATCGTGGATCGGCTGTTCGGCGCGGCCGAACTGCGCCTGGGCGGTGATGGCGGCGACGTGGTGCGTATCGAGCGCACCGACGGCGTTGCGCGGAGGAACTGACCATGAGCCAGGACGACACTCCCAACCTCGCCGCGCCGCAGGCGGCGGGCAAGATCTCGCCCGAGGCGGTGGCGCTACGCGCCCGGCCGCGTCCGGTCACGCGCTTGAACCGGCGCACGCTGGCCATCCTCGCCGGCGGCCTGTCGGTCGCCGTGCTCGGCGCGCTGATGTGGTCGCTGCAACCGCAGCGGCGCGGGGTCAACGAGCAGACCGAGCTTTACAACGTCGATCATGTCTCCAAGTCCGAAGGGCTGGATGCGCTGCCGGCGGACTACTCCAAACTGCCGCCGGCCTTGCCGCCCAAGGTGCCCGAACTGGGGCCGCCACTGCCGGGCGATCTTGGCCCCGCCATCGTCAAGTCGCAGCAGCCCGTGACGGCAGCCTACACGGCCCCTGGCCACGAACCCAACGATGCGCTGCGTAAGGAAGCCGAAGCGGCCGCAGCGTCGTCCGTGTTCTTCCGCTCAGGCACGCAGAAGGCCGCGCCGGCGGCGCAGTCGCAGGTCGCCGCGGCACCGGGCTTCGCCGCCAATGCGGCGTTCGACCCGAGGGCGGCCGGGCCAGCCTCTACGGCGGCCCAGCCTGCCGACCCGACGGCGGTGCAGAACCGGCAAGACCAGAAAGAGGCATTCCAGCAAGCCGGAACCACGGAAACCCGTAATTCCGGCAACCTGACGCTGCCGGCTTCGCCGTATCAGGTTATGGCCGGGACGGTCATCGCCGGTGCGCTAGTGACGGGCATCAAGTCGGATTTGCCGGGCGATGTGATCGCCACGGTGACGGAGCCGGTCTATGACACGGCTACCGGGCGCTTTCTGCTGATCCCGCAGGGTTCGCGCATCCTGGGCCGCTACAACAGTCAGGTGAGCTACGGGCAGAGCCGCGTGCAGGTGGTGTGGAACCGGATCATCTTGCCTGACACGTCTTCGCTCACGCTCGACAACCTGGTCGGAGCCGACCCGGCCGGCTATGCCGGACTGGAAGACGACGTGGACTACCACTGGGGCCGCATCTTCGCCGGCGCGGCGTTGACCACGCTGCTGGGCGTCGGTGCCGAGCTGGCCGCGCCGGAGAACCGCCAGGATGGCGACCGTATCATCATCGCCGGGCGCAACAGCGCGCAGGACAGCATCAATCAGGTCGGGCAGGAGATGACCCGGCGCAATCTCAACATCCAGCCCACCTTGACCGAACGGCCGGGCCTGCCGGTTCGCATCATCGCCAACCGGGATCTGGTGCTGCGGCCCTACCAGCCGTTGTTCTTCAACAAGAGGACTTCACGATGACGACGCGCAAGCTGCGGCTCGGGCCGCTACCAAAAACGGAATCCACGAAGCTAACCTTTGCCTGCCCGGCCAGCCTGAAAGCCGACCTCGATCACTACGCCGCGCTGCACGCGCAGGCGTATGGCGAGGCAGTCGATGCCGTGACGCTGATCCCGCACATGCTGGAGGCGTTCATGACGGGAGACCGTGGTTTTAAGAGGGGAGGGACCAGCAAGGTCTCGCCAAAGCCAAGCTGAAGGACCAGGGTTCTGGCGATCAACTAGGCTGTAAGCGTTTTGCCGGGTTTTCGTCTGAGGAGCAAAGTCCATGACACCCTCTTGAGCGTAGCGATTGTCGCTTCACCACCTTCATGGAGGCCGATCTTTTGTATCGTTTGAACAGCAGCGTTCCAGAAGTCACAATGACGCTATATGGACGGGTCGAATACGCAGCGGCTTCGAGCATAGCGTCAGGAATTCTGCGTGCATCTGGTGAGGGACGAAAAATATGGCTGGAGCCGAAGCGCAGGCAGGATTTTATTATCAGAATTTGGTTGGCGCATTGCGCCTTCTGGATTTGCTCGACGTGGGCTCCGATACAGTTCAAGTAACGCTTGAAAACCCAGATCGTGCTAAGCACATTGACGACATTATTGTCGATTCCAATTCGGGAACCACTTTCATTCAGGTCAAGTGGGCAGAAGACGCTGATGCGTCGTTCACCTTGGCCAGCCTTCTGGCGGAAGAGGATGGAGTTTCGCTTTGGGCGAAGTTGGCGCGCGGATATCGCCAAATCCGGATCGAGAGCGGTATCAAAATAGTAGAGCTTCTTTCTACGCGACGGGCAGGTGTCAACAAGCAAACTGCGTCAGGTTTTCCACATAGTCTTCAGCAGTTTATTAACGAGTACCACGATCCTTTTGTGCGTTTAGACAGTCAAGACTTATGCGCAGTTGCGTCGTATCCCGATTACAAAGAGACCTTGGATAGGTTATATAAGGGTGCGGAATTTGATGGGGAAGATGAGTTTGCTGAATTTCTCAAAGCGTTGCGCTTTACGCTAGCTCATGACGATCGAGACGCGATCGTCACACGGGTGAAAGCTAGGCTTAAACAGCTGGGAATTGAGCAGCAGCAGTTTGGCACGCTGCTTAATGAATGTGTGAAGTGGTCTATCTCCGGTGCGCCGGTTATCGCGAAAGACGTACTAAAAAAACTGGGACTCGAAGATCGCTTTGCTGAGAGACTAAGCCACCGCTTTCCGGTTGATGAGAAACTGTGGGTCGAAACACCGGGGCTCTTCGCTGCGCTAGACGATGCGCTTCAGAAGTTGCCGGGTGGCTTTGTAGCAGTTGTCGGCGAACCTGGGGCCGGCAAGTCAACAGCGTTAACGCAATATTTGCATGCAAGCAGGAACATCACGTTCGGCTACTATTGTTTTATTCCCGATGAAAAAACATTGGGCAATGAAAGGCTTCAAGAGGAAGCGTTTGTCAGATCAATATGTTCTCGCTTGAGAGATGCATTCCCTGATTTCAACTTTCCTACTACCTACGCGCGTCCATCGGTCGACTTGCTGAATTCTTGGCTTCATGCATTATCGGACAGCAAGGAGCGCCTAGTTTTCCTTGTGGATGGGATCGATCACGTAGATCGGCAATCGCGTCTATCTTTACTCTCTCAACCACTAACTAGAGTGTTGGATGGCCAGGTGCCAGACAACGTCCTGATTGTGCTTACCACACGCTATGAAGATGCGATTCCACCGACGATTGCTTCGCTCCTGCAGCATGACCCTGCTCGTATTATCAAGGTAAAGCGATTCGACGAAGCTCAGGTGGAAAAATTTATGCGCCTGCGGGGCGTCAGCTTGACGGATTCCCTTTCTCAGAAAGTGTTTCGAGTTTCGGCGGGGGTGCCGATCTACCTCGAGTATCTTTCGGGGATGCTTCTCCCCATGAGTAATCGGGAAAGGGAAAACTATCTGGCTAGTGCGCCAACATTGCGTGACGGGAAGATCGACGTGTTCCACCAACGTATGTGGGACGAGTGGGCGTCAAACATCAACGCAACGTATGTGCTTGCCATCCTCGCTGTTCGAGAGGAGTACACCTCAGTCGAGGTGCTGCAGACTTTACTTCATTCCGTGGGGCGAGCACAGTCCCTTGGCGAAATTGCAGGAGTTCTGAAGTCGCTGCGATACGTTTTGAGGGTATCTGAGGCGAAGGGGTATGCGATTCATCATGCAAGCCTGGCCGAATTCGTTAGTGAACGAACCAGCTTGCATCGACGAGAAATATCCCAGGCGATTCTCGCTTGGTACGAAAGTAACCCGGAAACGGACGAGGCTTGGCGAAACCGTTTGCGCCTGCTCTTCGAGCTTGGTCATTTCAATCAGGCATTGGGTGCATGCGGTGATGAATGGGTGACCCGTGCATGGGCGTGCTACCGCCCCTTGGCTGAAATACAAGAAAACTTGAAGACTGCATGGCAGGCGAGCGTCGAGGCAAATGACCTGCTTTCGTTTTCCCGAATTGGCTTTCTGATTCAGCAAGCGGGGCTCATTGAACAGAACGTGGATTTCGAGGCTGTTGACGTCCCGATTGTTTTGCTAGACCTCGGGCTCTCCGACGTTGCTCTCAACATGGTGTGGGACGGTGAGCGACTGTTAGTTTCGAGAGAGAAGTTCGCTGCCTTCGCCGAACACCATGTTGCACGGTTCGGTCGTTCCCTTCCGGTTGCCATGATAAGGGAGGCACTTGCTCATCGGTCTAGCGGGAACTATGAAGCCCTGGCGTCTATTTTTCGGGTGCGTAGTGAGGTGGTAGATCCGGAAGTATTGTTAGATGAGATTAAGGAACTGAGGTGGCAGTCTAAATCTGAACGTGGACTCTCGATTCACAACTCAAACGACGTTGAGAATGATCGGTTGAACAGTTCGCTTCTGCTTGAGATATTCAAGCACTTGGCCTGCAGGGGAGCGCTCGATCAAATCTATCGAATGATCGAAGCCTCAGCACTACCGGTAACTCTGCACGCTGCTGCGAACGCTGCACTCTCGGTCGCACTAGCACGTGCCGATGCCGCTGCGGAGGCGACCCAGGTCCTTTGCACGTATGGGCTGTCTGATCTTCCACAAGAATACCTGGGCTGGGTTCAGGTCGAGTTGATGTCTCTGCGAGTGCCGTTTAGCCCGGTCGGGACAGTCGAACTGCCCAAAATTCCATCGCTCTTGCAAAAAAATCATCGTTTCAACAGCGAACTGGAAGGTGCCTTCGCTAATTTTCGAGTGTTCATGCTCAATCGGCCAGACGCTCTAAAGATTTTGCGCTCGGCTGCCATTGCATTGCAGGGCACCGTGGCCGACTTGGTTTCTGCGTTAATCTCACTTGCCGATTTCTGGGTGAGCCAAATCAGGCTTGATGGGAAGTCAGAAGACTTTCTGCGTTTGCAGGACATTTGTAGTCGGCTAGCAGTACCGCTCAAGTACGAGAATGGCGACGGCGGCCTCGACCATGATCGATATGTTTACTTAACGTCCGTGCACCTGCTGTTTCAGCATGTCTGGGATTGCGCAAAGGAGCTACTGTCACCCGACGCGCACATAGCGCTCGCGCGCTTTTGGCTACGTAGCGATCGAAGCCGCACGTTTCCCGCTGCGACCCGCGGACTCGCGATATCGTTGTCGATGATTCATTCCAGCGACGCGGTCGCCATACGCCGTGAGTTGCTCATGCATGTCGAGGCTTCGGCCCGACTGGAGGAGGAAACTGCGACGCTTTCTACAGAGCTCTTGGGCATCGCACGTGCCTGGGGCGTGTGCGGGTTCAGCGCGGAAGGAATCAGGCTCTGGAACGAAGTAGCATTAGTGGCATGCGGCGTCTACTCGCGCAAGGACTACCAGTTCAGCGAAATATTGTTCCCTCTTAAGCTTGCGCATCGAACTGATCCAGCTGGGAGTCTCCAGCGCATTAGAGAGCAACTCCAACTCGGCCATCAGTTGGAGGGTACCGGTGCTGCCAAGCAAGTGGCGATTGCCCTTGAGGGGCTTCTGGAATTAGTCGCTCGTTGGTATCCGACTAAGGTCTTCCATGGATTGGTCGCTGAGGACCCTTACATCGCCCGAGAGCGGGCTTTGCGAAGCGTGCTTGGAACCTTAGTTGAAGACCGAAAGACCGAAAAGCGACTTCTGTTGGCCGTTCTGAAGACATTGAGTCGGTGGGAGGACTACCGGCATTTCAATGACGAAACCGAGCCCGCTATGAGGGAATTCTTCGTTTCCCTGCTGAAGCAAGGAAATGTAGACGTTGGTTTAGAAACGTACCGTTTCGCTCGGCAGGTTTTCCTCGTCGAAAAGGAGATGCCGCATCTTGTGGGTCAATGGGCGAGCCTGTGGATGACTCCTTCGACACCAGAAGTTATAACTAGCGACAGAAATGGATTTCCCAAGCCGGTCGACACAACTGAGGTCATGGCAAAAGAACAAGAAGGGGTCTTGGCTTCTAAGTTCTCTGAGCAGGCTTCGCCCGATCTGCGCGAACTAAACTCAATGCTGGATAGGCTGGCAGCTAGCGAGAGGCGCGACAGAAATTCAAGAGAGTTGCGTCATGGTCGGAGTGACTTGCTGAGAGCGCTTCTGGTGACCGTCTCGATGGAGGCCGTTCCTGCGCAAAATCAAACGTCGGTCGATGAACTTTTAGACACGTTCGAACAGCGTGTCCTGGAGGTCTTGGACGGTAGTGATGAAGACCAGAAGGACCTGATCGATAATATGCTCCAAACAACTGCCGCCGAATTCGCAATAGCTGTTGGTCGAATTCATTCTGATCGAAATGTCAAAGAGGCATTCGATGTTGATATGTGGTTAGAGCAGCTTCAGCGATTTGGTGGAGTCAGTTTTGACGTCGAGAGAGAGCTGAAGCAGTTGCTGCCGGGATGGATACGCAATGCAGCCTACAAGGAGCTGAACTCATGGCTGGAGTTTGGCCGATCGCGTCTTTCTTCGGAGGTTTTAGCTAGGTTATTTATCGAATTGGCCAAACGAAAGAAGGTTTCTCGGCCGACGGAAGCCTTTTCACTGGTTGAGGAGGCTCGCGTTTGCATCGCGGATTTTTTCTTCGAGTACACCGAACTCAGCTATGAGATCGCTCATCTGGCCATTGCTCTAGAGCCTTTCGCTGGTCGCAAGATGGTTCTAAATGGGTTCATTCACCATCTCAGCCGCTATCCGACTATGTTGATCTTCAGGCTTCCGCGTCTGATCACACTCATGGGCGAAGAAGGGCTCGATGGTGTCGAGCTATACAGAGCCTGGGCGATGCACAACCGGCGGTTAACTGCGGGCCTGGTACCCAAAGAGACGGCTATCCGTTGGCTAGATGCCCCCGAGGACGATCTGGATGGCGAAGTACTCCGGTATCTCCTCTCATTGTTTCAATATCCGGAAGTAGACATCAGGCTGCTGAGTGTGGAGGCAGTCGTTTGGCTCCTAGTGGCACGACCGAACCTCATCCCGAGGATCCGAGAACAGTGGCTTGAGTTCTCAGATGCCGGCACGCGTGAACACCTAGTGTCGGTGTTCCACTCACTCAATGCTATTCGACCAGATCTGATTGATGAATGGGCAAGTTGGTTGGTACAGGTTACTGAGTCGGAGGCGCATCTCAACATCAGGCTCGCTGTGGCTTCTGCCGTATGCGATTGCGGAATGGTGGATTCGATCTGCGAGAAGGCGAAAGGTGCTTTAATGGTGCCTCGTGTGCTGCGGCCTCTCACACCCGCGCTGTTGGGGGTACAGCAGAATGCTGTAAGTTTTCCCCCTTATCCGGGATGGTTGGTAGAGCTCTTTAGTGAAGGAGCGCGGGACGAGCAGATATACGAGGAGGAGATTGCGCGCATATTGCACGAGCGCTACCCCGATGTGTCGATGGGGTCAGAGAACGACCTTGTCGTACACCGCCGACACAACATTAATAATAATTTCGACAGCCTTGAGATATCTCCGGCATTCACCGAAGCGTGTCGGGAGGCAGTCAACCGAGGCATCGTAAATCTCATCGACGCCCATGAGTTCAACCACGCATACGCTATGCGGAATGCGGATGTGCTCAGGTTGCGCGATCCAACTGACAGCTTGGTTCGTGCCGTGTCCAGACCGAAGCGGACTGAGTGGCTTTCATTCGCTGAGTCGGAGGAAGATTTTTTGAACTTTCGCGATTCGGATCAGGCCATTGCCAGAGCGCTGGAGTCCGTGGATGGTTTTACCAGGCTGTTCGAATACACCGAGCAGCGCGGTGCCGGTCGCAATAATGATCGGCTTGCAAGGTGCTGTATTGCTCGAATCGAGCTCTTTGGCGTGAGTCAAAATGGCGAGATGGTGGTTGAGAAGGACCTGCTTTCGCTAATTGATAGGTTGGGCAACAGCTTTCGGAACTTCTACCGGACTGAAATTGTGCGAAAGGTGATTGCGCAGAAGGGGGCGCTTGTCTCTCTCGTTGCCGTATCACGCAGGCAATTTCGAGGCCGTAGGACAGGTGAAATTGCCGCACTGTCGTCCTTGTGGGATGACGCGATCCCAGCAGCCTGCTTTCAGGATCAGTATGGTTCGGGCGATTTGAACGACGCTGTTTTGGGCCGGGTGATCGAGTGGCAAAGCGCTTTCGACCAAGAGCGGCGGCTTCATGAGCCTAGGTCTTCAGGGAGTCTGCTTGAGGTAAATACCGCCTTGCTACAGGATTTTTCAGTGCGCAATTCTTTAGCGATTTTCGCGAAAGTCGAACTGCGACGTACGACAGATAGGTTCAAGCCGGAGTTTTCGATGGGATGGAGGAAGTTTACGAAGATCGTTCAGGTATTTTGAAAAAGCTCTGCGCTACAGAGAGTCAGAGTCTGGATGGTCATAGGAAGCACTGGACTGGATGGCGCCCGGAAAGTAAACCCTGGTTGTTTCTTGACGAGCAGGAACGAGCTAAGATGTGACCTGGTTGATAAGGTGCTCAAAATTACCGCTGCCCCGCAAATCGCTCCATCTCCACACGTCCACAAAAGCTGCGTATGGTTGACGGTAAAAGCGACGGTAAGGCTCTTTATCGATCACAGCCAATCCCTCTAACCACGCGGGCTTGCGAGACGTATTGATGATCGAGTGGGAGTGAGTCTGCGTCCAGCCCTGGCTGGTATCTAGACACACGGACGTACACGGAAGCCCGCAGAAATGCGGGCTTTTCTGTTCTCTTCGGGTGTACGGGGTCAGAGGTGGTCGCGCATCAGCGCGATCACATCGCCAGCGGCACGTCGCACCGGCTTCCTGCGCAGCCACACCAGGTGCACCGGCATCGTCACGCCGTTCTCCAGGTTGTCGAACGCCAGCACTTTCACGCGTCCAGCAGAAACGGCGACCTCAACGACATCCGCCGGCAGGTTGGCCCAGCCAGCACCGCGTTCCACCAGCCCCAGCGCAGCCTCCACAGAGTCCACATGCCAGCGGGCGTCGGACACCAGCAGCCGACGATCTGCGACGTCGTCGTCGGGCCCAGCCACCACGATCTGGCGGCTGCCGCTGAGATCCTCCAGACGCCGAAGGTCCGCCGGGAGACCGGGCGTGTCCGCCGTGGCCGAAGCGACGGCGATGAAAAGAACGTTGGTGACATAGGTGAAGGCCTCTTCTCGGTCCACCTCCGTGGAGACGGGCAGCAGGACCAGATCGGCCCGCTCCTGGTGCAGCATCTCGCGAACCTGGTCCTGGGGCAGTCGAAGCAGGTTCACCCGCAGCAGAGGGTACCGACAGCCCACCCGGGCGAGCGCCTCCAGCAACGTCTGGTCCGGAACGCCGGCGGCGACAGCGACGGTCAGAGTGCTCTCCAGATTCTGCGAAAGCTCCACGGCATGGATCTGCAACAGCCGCAACCTGCTGGCGACGGAGCGCGCGTGGGGCAGCAGGGCCAGTGCTTGTGCGGTCGGTAACGCCTCGCGGCGCGAGCGGTCAAACAGTGGATAACCCAATCCGGCCTCGATGTTTGCGATGCCCATGCTTACTGCGGAGGGCACCCGACGCAGCGCGCGGGCCGCGCCGGAGAAGGAGCCGTGGTCGACCACAGCGAGGAAGAGATCGATGTCATCGCTGGAGAGGGACATATATCTTTCAATAATTCTGAAAGGAGATGACTTTTTCAGTCAGTGATTCTGAATATAGCATCACACCCTTCGCCAGTGGCCAGGCAGGAGGATGTGATGCAGGGCGTAAAGCGCAAGGTGATCTACGTCGGGGGCTATGAGCTTCTGGGACTCGCGGTGGGAACGATGGTCATGACGGTGCTGACCGGCAAGTCACCGGCCACGACCGGACTGCTGGCGCTGATGATCACGGGGATAGCCACGGTGTGGAACGTGAGCTTCAACTACCTGTTCGAGGCATGGGAGCGGCGCCAGCGCGACCGCACCCGCACGGTACGCCGACGTGTGCTGCATGCCGTGGCGTTCCAGCTGACCCTGGTGTGCTTTCTGGTCCCGCTCATCGCATGGTGGCTGGGCATCACGTTGACGCAGGCGTTCGTACTGGACCTGGTGTTCATCGTCTACATCCCTTTTTATACGTTCGCCTACAACTGGGCGTTCGACCGGTGCTTCGGCGTTCCCAGTTCCGCAGTGAATCACGAGGGGAACCCGCATCTTGGCTGATCAGAAAATTGTTTGACAGATCGGAAATTGCTTTGTAATCCTGTGAAGGTCCCCTTGCTGGATTGCCCCTGTGCTCGTTATCCCGCGCCTCTGCAGCCTGGCGAATGACCTAGACCACAGGGTGCGCGCATGAGCGCGCTCCGGTCATCCCGCGGCGTCGCACGCTACACGCTGCCACTGCTGCTCCTCAGCATCGTCATCGCCGCCTGGTCCGCCTGGAGCGCGCAGAAAACCCCGCCGCCAAAGCCAGCCACCATCGCCACCACCGAGTTCTCGGCCGCACGTGCGATGCAGCACTTGAGCTGGATCGCGGCCGAGCCGCATCCCACCGGCTCAGCGGCTGCGGCAAGGGTTCGCGACCAATTGGTGAACCACCTGCAGCAGGCCGGACTGCAGGTGGCCGTGCACCGCGGGCACGCAGCCGCCGAGTACGGTTCGGGCGACGGACGTGGTGTGCGCGCGGCCAATGTCGAGAACGTGGTCGCGGTACTGCCGGGCCGCGATCGCAGCCTGCCGGCGGTGCTGCTGATGGCGCACTACGACACCGTCCCGCATTCTCCCGGCGCAGCCGATGATGGCCTCGGCGTGGCGGTGATGCTGGAGATCTCGCGTGCGCTGCAGAGCGATCTGCGGCAGCGTGACGTGGTCTTCCTGTTCACCGATGCGGAGGAGGCCGGCCTGCTTGGCGCGCGTGCGTTCTTCGCCTCGCATCCGCTGTCGTCGCGTATCGGCACGGTCGTCAATCTGGAAGCCCGCGGCAGCAGCGGCCGTGCGGTGCTGTTCGAAACCGGGCCGGGCAACGCGGCGCTGCTGGGCACGTTCGCCAAACTCGCGCCGCAGCCGCTGGGCAATTCGCTGACCGGTTTCGTCTACCGCTACATGCCCAACGGCACCGACTTCACGGTGCCTGCGCAGAAAGGTATTCCCGGCCTCAACTTCGCGATCATCGGCAGCCAGATCGACTACCACGCCGCCACCGCGAGCGTGGCCAATCTCGACCCGGGCAGCGTGCAGCACATGGGCGCGCAGGTGCTGCCGCTGGTGCGCCGGCTGGCGACCTCGGCGACACTGCCGACCTCCACCCAGGATGCGATCTACAGCGATCTTCCTGGTGGCTGGATGATCAGCGTGCCGGTGTGGTCAGGCTGGTGCGTGCTGGCGTTTGGGCTGCTGGTCCTTGTCGTGGTCGCACGGCGTGCCACGTTCAACCTGGGCGGATGGCGCGGCGTGGTCAGTGGTGTGGCGTGGTGGCCGCTGGCGCTGCTGTCGGTCGCGCTTGCGGTGCGTGTGTCGTACCGGCTGCTGGGCGGTGGCGATGCCACGCTGGTGAACAATCGCGACCTGCTGGCGGCATTCTCGACGCTGGCGGCGGGCGAGGGGCTGTTGTCCATCGGGGTGGTGGTGGCGTTGGGTGCATTGCTGGCCTGCCGGGCCGCGCGCAAACCGGCTGCCGCACTCGCGCTGCTGGCCGGTGCGTGCGCCTCACTGCGGGGTGGGTTCGATGTGATCGGGCTGGTGCTGGGCGTGCTGGTTGCGCTGCTGGCCTGGACAAGCGCGGGAACCGCTGCACGCGGTGAAAGCGTGCGGCTGGGCGCCTTGCTGGTGGCCTGGATCATCGGCGCGGTCGTGCAGGTGCTGGCGCCGGAGCTGGCACCGTTGCTGCTGTGGCCGCTGCTGGCGGTGGCCGCGGTGGTCTGGCTGCTGCCGGCGCATGCGCCGCTGTCCGCATTGCGTGTCCTTGCCGCGGCAGTGATCACCGCGTTTGCTCTGGCGCACGTCTTCCACTTTGCCCTGCAGCTGTTCGAGGCGATCGGCTTCGGCACGCCGGAGGTGCTGGCGTTGCCGTTCGCGTGGCTGGCCGTATTGCTGCTGCCGTGGGTACGTATAGCCGAGGGTGGACGCGGGTTCGCGATCGCTGCGCTCGTGACGCTGCTGGCGGCTGCGGGTGTACTGGCCGCCGCGTCATTCACCGAGGCGGACCGCACGCGCTACCCCGAGCTGTCCCAGGTGCTGTTCGTTGCGGACCCAGACAACCAGCACTACCACCGCGTCAGTTCACTGTCGCAGCTGTCTGACTGGAGCCGGCGTGCGTTGGGCGGCGCGCAGGCTGAACCTGCCCGCCTGCCGATTCCTGCGATGGATCTGACATCTGTCTGGGCAACGACGGCGGACGCCATTGCGGTGCCAGGGCCGGTGCGTTTCGAGCGCTCCTACGATGCCGATACGGGCCAGGCGATATTGCGCGTGCTGGCACCAGCAGGCACGCGCGAACTCCGTGTACGGCTCAAGAGCGGGGCAGTCGTGCGCAATGTGCAGCTGCAGGGCGAGGACGCGCCCCTGCTGGACGAGGCAGGCCGCTGGTCACGACTGCGTTGGCAGGCGCCGGGCCCGGACGGGATCGAGCTGCGCTGGCCGGCAGACAGTGGCCCGGTCGAGGTGCAGGCCGCAGCCGGGATCGATGGCTGGCCCAAGGATGCGGCGCCATTGCCTGCGCGGTCTGCGCACATCGTGCCGTGGTCGACCTCGGACATGACCTGGATTCTGGGCGCGACGCGCGTGAGCCGGGAGGGCGGCGCGCACCAGGGTGGGCGCTGACGCCCGACGGGATGGAGGGCGTGTGGCCCCTCCGTCACGGCCAGCCTCCACTGCTGCCCGTTGCGATCTACCAGAACCGATGCAAACAAACGGCCCGCAGTGCGGGCCGTTTGTTTTGGTGCTGCAAAGCGTCCGAGCATGGCTCGGACCTACAGACCTGCCTCAGATATGCAACGCATGCCCCAACGCACGCAGCGCCGCTTCCTGCACCGCCTCGCCCAGCGTCGGGTGAGGGTGGATCGTGCCGGCGATATCTTCCAGCGTGGCGCCCATCTCAATCGACTGCACGAAGGCGATGGACAATTCCGAGACCTGCACGCCCACGGCCTGCCAGCCGAGGATGCGGTGGTCACTGCTGCGTGCGACCACGCGCACGAAGCCATCGGTGGATTCCAGCGACATCGCACGGCCATTGGCCGCGAACGGGAACAGCGCGACCTTGGTCTCGATGCCCTGTGCCTTGGCTTCGTCCGGCGACAGCCCGACCACCACGATTTCCGGATCGGTGAAGCACACCGCCGGAATCGCGGCCGGCACGAAGTGCCGCTTCTTGCCGCTGACGATCTCGGCCACCAGTTCGCCCTGTGCCATCGCCCGGTGCGCGAGCATCGGCTCACCGGCGACATCGCCGATGGCCCACACGTTGCGCATCGAGGTCTTGCACTGGTCGTCGATCTTGATCGCCTTGCCGGTCAGATCCAGCTGCAGCGATTCGAGATTGAAGCCGTCGGTCTTCGGGCGACGGCCCACCGCGACCAGGATCTGGTCGGCGTCCAGCGCGATTTCGTTACCGTCCTTGTCGCGCACGCGCAGCTGGCCGTTGTCGGCCAGGCCAAGCACGCTGTGGCCGGTGAGCAGCTTCACGCCGGACTTCTCCAGGTGCGTGGCCACCGGCTTGGTCAGCTCGGCGTCGTAGGCCGGCAGGATGCGTTCCTGGGCCTCGACCACCGTCACTTCGCAGCCTAGCTTGCGGTATACCGTGCCCAGCTCCAGGCCGATGTAGCCGCCACCGACGACGATCAGCTGCTTGGGCAGTGAGGTCGGCGAGAGGGCTTCGGTGGAGGAGATGACCTTACCGCCGAACGGCAGGAACGGCAGTTCCACCGGCACCGAGCCGGTGGCCAGCAGCAGGTGCTCGCAGGTGATGCGCAGCGTGCCGCCGCCTTCGGCGGCACCGGCGATCTCGACGGTCTTGCCGTCGACGATCGTGGCCCAGCCCTTGATCAGCTGCGCGCCGTTCTTCTTCAGCAGTGCACTGACGCCACCGGTCAGCTTCTTGACGATGCCGGCCTTCCACGCGACGGTCTTGGCCAGATCCAGCGACGGCGCCTGCACGCTGATGCCCAGCGGCGAGGTGCCTGCGGCATAGGCGGTGACCTTGGCGAACTCCTCGGCGGCATGGATCAGCGCCTTGGAGGGAATGCAGCCGATGTTGAGGCAGGTGCCACCCGGATTGACGCCCTCGACCACGACGGTCTTGACGCCGAGCTGGCCGGCGCGGATGCCGGCGATGTAACCGCCGGGGCCGCCGCCGATGATCAGCAACTGGGTTTGAAGGGTATTGGACATCGCTTACTCCACGAACAGCAGGGCCGGGGTTTCCAGGCGCGTACGGATCGCCTGCACGAACTCGGCCGCATCCATGCCATCGACGATGCGATGGTCGAACGAG